>ENA-UOVY01000079-UOVY01000079.1-plant-metagenome-genome-assembly--contig:-NODE-79-length-57557-cov-622.673733_pt1 | contig 57557 bp, 30 predicted proteins | sample MGYA00249840_ERZ761561 | MGnify/ENA primary metagenome ERZ761561 (study PRJEB28882, sample SAMN05720143) | plant metagenome | isolation source: Guanajuato, Mexico | place: Mexico:Guanajuato, Mexico...
TATCCTGTACGTGAGAGCGCGGATTTGCACAAAAAAATGTGCAAATCTGCTGCAACCAGACTCTTTACAGTAATAAGCACTAGATTGGCTGACACAATTTTCCACTTGCTTTCAATCTCTGTTTATTTTAGTGTAGCGAGATAGAACAAATTGTAATCTATCTCGATGGGGTTCCTTGTGTAAGATCTAGAGAATGGCGAACGACACCCCACTAGCATAGATTCGATATCAGCCACCCCTAGAAGGTGATAAGAATAATCCAAATCAACTGATGGATCCTCGGATTCCTGAGAGATTTTTAACCCACTCAAGCCGAGCGAAAGGTATCAGTATCAATAGATTGAAGGCCAGCAAGTTACAGAGGCAACAGAGGTGTCCATCTGTAGACACAAGTTGCATACCTAGCTGTGCAATTGAGAACTTGATGCTATCTCTCCAGATGTACCTGACTTCAGCAAGGTTAGTTTCTAGATTGGCGGATGATTACTACGAATCTGTAGATTTTTTACTCACGGGGGATGACAGAGAAAATCTACTAAAGATTATCGAGCTGAGACAAGACATCAAAAATGAGGTCAACGATATCGACCAATACTTACAAAACATACTGAATCGAATTCAACACTCAAGGCCTTAAATTTCAGTTCTACTGTTTTATGGTAACAAAGCGTCAAGAAAATCCTGCATTTCTGTCACAAACATAGCGTCCTCCTCTGATATACAGCCAGATTCAATTTGTTCAATGCATCGGTCGAAGGTCTTATGAAATGCTCTCGAACAGAGTCCTTGAAAGTCAGCGCCTGTCATGTTGGCTGGCGCCAAGCTTTCGACCTCCTCAAGATCTACGTCTTCGGACAATTTCATACGCCTTGTAAGGGCTATGAGTATCTGCATTCTATCTTCCCTTCCACAGGGTATTGGTACTTCCAACACTTTATCAAACCTGCCAGGGCGTAACAATGATGAGTCCACAAGGTCAACACGATTCGTTGCGCCAATCACGAACACGCTATCACTTTTACATATGCCGTCCATCTCGGCTAGGATTTGTGAAACTATCCTGTCCATGACGCCTCCTGAGTCACCAGCCTGCCCCCTATTGGGTGCTAATGAATCTAATTCGTCGAAAAATATCACAGATGGGCTGGATTCACGTGCTCTCTGAAATAGTTCCCTTATGTTATTTTCACTCTGGCCTACATACTCATTCAACAGCTCCGGACCCTTGACATTAATAAAGCTAAGACTGCATTCCGTGGCCACAGCCTTAGCCAATAAAGTTTTGCCGGTTCCAGGTGGACCGTAAAGCAAGACACCCGTTCTTCTCAAACCCGTGTTCTTGAGCTGTGGAAATTCAAGGGACATCTGTACTGTATCAATAATTTCGCGCTTGACATCGTTCAATCCCCCAACATCCAACCACCGTGTTCCCAAATCTGTTCTCCTTGAGTATCCTTCAGCCTCGTCACCCGAATCTTTTGAGGAGATCCCTACTTCCTCTCTTGCCAGCGCATCAATCAAATTTCCCAAATAGCGATTATCAGCCCCTTCAAAAATTGCTTCCTTCTCACCCAAAGTAGTCAATCGAACCTCCGTTCCTCGTCTGAAACGAAGCAGAATTTCGTCAGCCTCATGAGGGCTGGGCGGAGTTACGGAAATAATGTGTTGAAATATGCTCGATAGAGGTGAATTATACACTTTAATAAAGTCGTTAGTTGCACAGATCAATATAATAGGCTGGGTGACTTCCCTCGAGCAAAGCATATCGAGAGTCTCAACGAGACAATGCTCCACTCCGTTCAAATCGGGGTCTTCGAGATTACAGAACAGTTCGTAACCACTCAAATACAGAAGACAGGGCGCCGAATTAGCCGTTTTGACAATGGCAGAGCGTACCTTTTTCTCAGTTCCAACGATGTTCTCGTCGAACAGGTCGGCTATCCGTTCTTCGCAAAACTTCATGTTCAGATTCTTCGATGCTGTTTTAGCCAATAACCTCTTTCCGGATCCATCAGGACCATGAAGGAGAACTTTGACTATCATGTTGATGCAGTAGAAGGATGGCTGGAGCACTCTCATCAGGTTCTCGATGTTCTGTCGAAAATAAGATGTTTCGGTTATGATGTCGTGCAGGGCGGAACTGGGAGAATCCATTTCGGATTGAATCTAGATGGACTCGTTGACGTTTACATTCGATACGTCTGACACCCGTTAATCTCTGGGGTCTTTGCTTCCAATCGTAGTTCAAAGTAGAAGTCCATTCGCCGAAACAAATACCCGACCGATCCGCGCTCTGGCAGGCGACAACCTGACTTTGGCAGGTCTCTGCGTAAGTGGTCCTGCCAAACGCAGCGGCGCCTTGAAAGGCGTAACATCAAGCTCATTGTGAAGTTCGCAATGTGAAGCGCACACTCTATTTACAGTTTTTGGGGCAAATAAATATAAGGAAAAAATCAGGTGAAGGCCCATTCATTGTAACTCAACCATTAATCGGCCTAACGATACAGATCGCATAATCACCTACCAACTAACTGCTTAGAGAATCTATCGACAACCGTAGAGCGTCAGTGTAAAATAATGCGAATAAAACTCTAATAGTAGTAGACGATTTAAGATTATCGGTGAAGCCTGAAAGCCAAGAATGAATTGATGATGGAGTCATTTCCACAACGAAATCACCCGAAGAGATCGACTTCCGATGATAACAAAACCCGAGCAAATCCAATAAACCAATCGAACGGATTCACCGACGATGGTTACGGATCGAGACTCGATTCGGCCTATGAATGTAACATTTGCCTAGATACCGCTAGGGATGCTGTGGTTAGCATGTGTGGTCATCTGTTTTGTTGGCCTTGTTTATATCAGTGGCTCTATGCTACAGATAGTAACACCCAGAGTCATAAAACCTGTCCAGTGTGTAAATCAGCGATCAGCCGCGAGAGGACCATTCCAATCTATGGACGGGGAGGCGACGAGAGCAATAGACAGGACCCCAGAGATAAATTACCACCTAGGCCAGCCGGCCAAAGGACAGAAGTTCCTAACCAACAGAATCAATTCCCTTATGGTAATGTTTGGGCAATGGGAGGCCCTGGTTCACAGATATTTGGTTTTGGTGATGGCGGTTTTCACATGTCCTTTGGAATAGGAAGTTTGCCCCAGTATATATTAGCCTTCTTGCAGGAGTATACAACAAACGAGCGGAGGAACGACACAGATTTCTTTCTAATGAAATTCTTTGCTATTTGCGGATTTCTGTGCATAGTTTTTACGCTGTACTTCTGTTGATATGTCGTTTCTAACGGTATACTAAATTTGTATAAAGTTGTCAAATATCCTTGACGATCGGATAGATCATAGCAATGAGGTGTTTGTCTTTGGATCTAATGGAGCGAGAGTCCAAGGTCCAGCGCCAGCAATCAACTTGGCCAGTGTCTCTGCAGAGCTCTCGCAGTTAGCACGGGTCTTTGCTAGATTTTAGAGCTGTGAGTTCGCGCAGGCCTGAACATCGGGAGCGCATTGTTCAACAAGTTAAGTTCACGCGCCCAGCACAGATTCTTGCCCACCAATTGCTCATGCAGAGCACAAGGATTCAATCGGGCGATTTTGTCTGCTGTCGATGACATCTAATCGGTCTGTTCCATCGCAATAGATTCTCGCGCTCTCCGCCTGGTAGCAGCCCCGTGCCTACTTATCTCATCTGTATCTTGCGGGCGCTAGTCTTCACTAACTCTCGCTGCTCTCTTCGGCCACGTTCCTTGAGCGCGCCAGAGAATCGGCCGCTAACTTTGTACCCGGTTACAGGCGCCTACACAAGGAGTCAATCACGCCTCCCGTCCAACGGCATGTAACCAGAGCCTCCACTTGTTGACTTGGATCATCCTTAACCCAGGAGCCCCACCAACTTAACTCAAATTATTACGCCAACCTAACAATCAGCCAACATGCTCCCGGCGCTTGTCTCGCTCAAGAGTCTCATCAAGACCAAGTCCTATCATATAGATTTTCCGCTCTTCAGATTGCACTACCAAGTTACCGTTTGCGCCCTCCTCGCCTTCTGCCTAATTCTAACGGCTAAGATTCTGTTCGGCGACACTATCGATTGCAAGTCCAGAGGTCAGGATGGAGGCGATAACTTTTATGATAACCTCTGCTACTCTCAGGGTACTTTCACCACTTACGCAATCAACATTGCAGATCTGGAGCTCGGAAACTCAAGTCAACCATGCAACCACATTGATAGTGAGCAAAACACTACCACTGCCAACCGGACTGAAATCAATCCGGGCTACTTAGTTGAAATTCTTGCTGGCACCAAAATGGGTGCCTTCCTGAAAGAGCAATTCCGCCTCTTCCATCGGCTCATCAAGAACAACAACCTGTGCTTCAACTCAAGCGTCGAATACATCCACTCTGGCATCATGATACCCGAAGACGGAGCCGTCCTTCACCAGACACACTATTGGCATCGCTACTATCAGTATATTCCGATAATACTATTCCTCCAGGCTGTCTTCTTCTATTTGCCCCATTATATTTGGAAAACTTGGGAAAACGGAATGATCTCGTCTATTTGCAAGAATCTGCATGATAACAGATTCTCACCTGCCGACTATATCAACTCAAATCACCACCTAATAGAATATTTACACAACTCCTTCACCCTATACAAGTCGCTAGTCTACAAGTACTACTTTTGCCAACTGCTATTGCTCGTAAACTTGGCCATCCAAATCATTTCACTGAATACTATTTTCAACAACCAATTTATCACCTACGGAATTGATGTTTTCCATTACATATTCATTGATAAAGACATCTATGGTCTCCGCGGGGCAACATTCAACACCAATGACCTTAATAATCCGATGGATTTTGTATTCCCAAAGGTTACCGGCTGTACCGTCCAGACACTCAGCGCTGTCGGCCTTGTTCCTGACACTTCACAGTATTTGTGTGTCCTCCCTCTCAACATTCTCCACGACAAATTCTTCCTCATCCTTTGGTTCTGGTTTCTCATATTGGCTATCCTGACCATGATCCAGATTTCATTCGATACGCTCTACATATTGGTGCCAATGCTGAGAAAGTACCTGTTCAACAGACGCTTTGGGTCCTATCTATCGGGCGAGAGTAAGCATTCGTCCTCGTTGGCCGAACTCTTCTTACTGGATCTCATTGGCAGTAACTCGGATAAGTTCGCATTTTCGGCCCTACTCAAGAAACTTAGCAAGGAGGATTGGCAAGGCTGCCCGAACGAAAATCAAAGTTTTGTTTGAGCAACGAAATTTCTTGCATCCCTAGCCAGAGAACATATCATTCTTTGATAGTCTAGTTTCGTTGTAAAAATTGACAATTTGAAACGAAACCAAAATCATAATCTAAATGTGGAAAGTAGTCGTACTCTCTGTGCATATCATTTCAACGAAACCCAAAGTATTTGAGATAAACATTCCAAGCTTGGAATCAAAGGTTCCTAAGCTCACCAATTGTGTCATCGACCCGAGTGCGAATGGTTTACTTGATTATCAAGAGTGAGTTCCGTGTGTGAAATGATTTCGCTGATTTCAACCATCTCGAGGAGCCGATAAAAAGCATACAGAGCCCGAGTGTGATGGCCTCACGATATTCGTTTTTGGCGCCAAGTCGCACGGCGCATGTGCGTGGAGCATTAACCTGAGAGCTCAAACGGGTCACATAGCGATCTCCCCTATGCGTGCAGCTACTAGTTCAACCATTCAGGTGCCGTCTGCACATGCAAGTGACTATATGGCCAGCTAGCCGATTGAAGTAGAGATATGATCTGGCTCGGCATCATGCGGGGCAGCGCCGTTGAGGTCCTACGATTGTAGAATGGGCACAAACTTCGGCGCCCATTCTGGCCCTTCTGTGCCGCAGTGAGCGAGTGCGAGTAAAGTCAGTTCTGTAGCCCTAATGCGTGAACATCGGGTAAGAGCTCTGCCCGAAGACACGGTCCCACAACCACTACCTGATATCGTGTATAGAAACAACCGAGGGGCTCGCCTAAATTCTGAACCTCGCCGGCCAACGCACAATCAAATAAATTGAACGACAAAGCCATTTGGAATTAACAACAAGACTAACAAGCGCAAAAAACGCGAGAGGCCATCAACAGACCCGCTCCTCATCCCAGGATATTTGGTCCGAGATCTGGCAAACCTTTTTGTTGGCATACAAAAGCTCATTTAGTGTCAGTCAAGGAGGGAAGATTCCGGTGTCATATCGACCAAAGTTCATGATCAAGTTATCATGTTCATGTGAGTCGAGCCGAAAGTAACATCATCGTCAACTAGACAGAACCTGAAATACGATCAAGAACGCCGAAGTCAACTGGGCATCAAATCATTCTAGCACTCAATTAGCGCTGCACCAAAGAAGTTTACTGAGGTTCTGTTGAATCATCGTGATCAATCATCGAGGTCTCCATTTCTTTCTCTTTGAGGGAGGAACAATGTGAAACTCACCCACATTTGCTCTATTTAAACCATTGCAACGCCGTAATTAGAGCCCGCCAACTCTAGACATCCTCGGCTTGCTCTATACAGACTCGACAGGACGAATGCAAGCTTGGGCGGCGGCCTTCGGTGCTTTGTGGCCAAGTCCCGTTCGACCTAGTAACCAACTACGGCTTAATAGGAGAAGGTCTGACTCGCAAGAGTAAGAAAACTGATGCTAGTGCCACTGAACTTGGAGGCTCTATCGTCACTCAGCGCGCGCGCGAGCGGATGCCATTTTGCCGCTTGGAGCTACTGTTCAAAAGTGACGAATCAAACCTATCATCGTTGACTCGAATGGATATGAGCGGGAGCTAGAGGCCAGAACAATAGAGGGCATTGTGTTTACTCGGCAGGCCACCACGCAGCGCCGAATCAAATCCGGCTTAACCTGGAGGCCACAACCGCGAGGGGGAAGGACCGGCTCAAAGTCACAAGTAGCGCTCGAGTAGCTGCGGCCAGCTCTTGAGACTTTCTTACTGGAGCAACTGCAAGAGTGTTTCTGTGTGAGTGCGCGTACGAGTGCATTAGCGTGCAGGCTGTGCGCTCTATCAAGCCGCTTTAAAAGCGGTCGATTGGGCGCTCGTAGATCACAAGATTTCGCTCCAGAGATATGCAATTATTCTGCTGATAAACCAGACTACGACTACGCAAAGTTTGCCTGCTGTAAACAACAAACAGATAAGAGGCAAATCAATACTCACAATCTGTGGGAAAAATTGTCGCCTCTCGCAACTCTCGTAACGAAACTTTATTATTTCGTCCCAACCAATCGACTCAATAAATCACCGGTCATCAATTCAAAATTGAAGTGAAGGTTCAATTTGCAATGGAAGCAGATTTATGCAAGATCCTCTAGAAGGTAAAGCTCAAGCACGAAAAAACTGCTTACTTGATCGAGAATCCTCCAACAAGCCACAACATGTCGGACGCAATCCAACCCTCGACAACCGTGTATTTGGCCTCCTTTGCGGCCCTATTAGGTGCTCTCAGTATGGGTTTGGCGCTAGGTTACACTGCTCCCGCCTACGTCGACCTGGAAAAAAGTACCATTCTCAGCGACGATCAAGCCAAGCGGAATGAGCAGAAGAGTCTGATAGGCTCAATGCTTGCCATAGGCGCACTCATTGGTGGCCTCCTCGGCGAACCAAGCAACAAGATCTTCGGCCGCCGCCTATCGCTGATTCTCTATGGCATACCATTCGTATCTGGTTGGGCTTTGATAATGCTCGCAAACGGGCTCACAATGCTAGTCTTCGGCCGCTTCCTTACCGGTTTATGTTGTGGTCTAGTTTCTGGCACTGCGCCTACTTATGTGGTCGAGATTGCGCCGCCCCAGATTCGCGGCCTTCTGGGAACCTGTTTCCAAGTGATGGTTGTCATTGGTATCCTACTTGCCGCTGTCTTTGGAACCTTCCTCAACTGGAACCAACTTGCCGGTGCCAGTATCACGGCGGCAGTGGGAATGTCTGCCCTGATGTTGGCGATGCCCGAGACACCCCAATGGCTACTCAGCAAGAACAAGAACGAAGAGGCCGAAGCTTCTCTCAAGAAACTCAGAACAAGTGCCATAAACGCCGAGTTTAATCTCATGACACAATCTGCGAACAATTCTCAGCAAGCAGGCAGCCAATACTCCCTAGAATTGCTAAAGAGCCGAGAATTTTACAAACCATTCGTATTAGCTCTAGGTTTGATGTTCTTCCAACAGTTTTCCGGCATCAACGCAGTTCTGTTTTACCAAAGTGACATCTTCAAGAAGACAGCGCCTAAGCTAGACGCCCTCCAAGCAACAATTTATGTTTGTGTAGCCCAGGTAGTCGCCACTATCCTGGGCAGTGTTCTGGTCGACAGGCTCGGCAGGAGAATTTTGCTATTGGCTTCGGGCATTGGACACACTGTATCGCTGATTATATTCGGCATATACTCTCACATTTCCCTTCAAGACAAAGTCTTCCAGGAGAATTACGCTTGGATTGCCCTCTTATCACTGATTGTCTTCATCTCGTCTTTCTCAGTTGGTTATGGGCCAATACCGTGGATGATGATACCCGAGTTGTCCTCAGCGCGCGTCCGTTCATTGGTAGCATCAATAGCCACTGCTTTCAACTGGACTTGCGTCTACATCGTGACTGCCTTCGTAAAATCCCTCATGACGGCAGTTGGCGATGATTGTACATACTGGCTTTTCGCAATCGTTTGTGCCTTATCTTGTTGCTTCGTATTTTTGTTCCTACCGGAAACAAAGGGTAGATCTTCGGAGCAAATTCAGCTGGAGCTCCTAGGTGAACCAGAGCAAGTCCGCGAGGGTACTCTCAAGGCGATGGCTTGAAGGAAAATTTCAGTACGATTCATCGATTCACACAGACGATGGTAACTTGAGGTTCAATGGATATCGAAGTTCTTTCAATTCGTCATAATAACGACTTCATTCTGAGGATATTAGAAGCTAGTTTTTTAGCCTAAATTTTCGCAACCTGTTTTGATTTAGCAACAATACTCTACTACTGACGGAGAACCTTTTTATAGATGCAGATACGTAATAGATTGTACTCAAACCCTTGTAATCTTAGAGGTAGATTGTTGGAAGTAACGAGGTGTATGGTAAATTTGTCCATGACCAGTCATTATCAACGATACATTCTTTCTAGTTGTTTTTCAATTAAATTAAACTTCCTCTATAAATGTAAATGGGCGGCCCTCTCATGATTCATATCGTTCGGCGATTATACCTTTAATCTCTGACCACGAACAGTTCTTCGATTGACTCGCGGAGTAGGAAGTCCTTCCGAACTGCTCCCCTGAAAAGACTCATAAGGTCTTATCGAATCAGATAGGTTCCAGCATTCGTTCGATGACCCAAGGACTTGATTCTTCCTCTGAATCAGCCCCAATAGGAGTGGATTAAAGGTAACATGCACCGAGTTGGTCACGACCTCACTCTGACTTGGTGACTATTTGTGTCAGCTTTTAAGCGGAACCGGATACAAGAGAGAACTCCTCGGGCTTGGAGGCGTTTTCTTGTTCAGTTCTAGTCCAGAATGCATATTAGCATGCGTTCGAGCAGGGTCGAAATACGAGTCATGAGAATCATAGAGTAGTGATAATCTATTTTTCACCCTCTAATGCTAGTCGAGACACTCCGGACTGTAATTGTGAAGGACTATACTTCGAGCGGATGCAGGTTTAATCACGATAGACTTTATAGTTCTCATATGATGGCTAGGAATACGATCACAATGGCTAGCAGAAAGATCATCAACCATAGGAAACAATTGCCTGATTTGCGGGAGATCAATTTGATGTTTCTGATATTTTTGTTCAAATTTTGGTCGGTGTTTGTGAGGCCAGTGTCGATTTCATCTAGGATCTCATTATGCAGCTCGACCTCAGTTGCGAACTCGTTGGCCATGTTCTTTTGCCTTTTGATAGCTTCACCTAGCCTGCTCAATCCCTCTTCATGATCTCTGATGGATGCTTGCGTCGATTCGTAGGTGTTTACATTGACGTTCAACAGTCCTGAGGTATCGTTATAATCGTCGCTTAGATCGTCTGACCAAATTGTCGGTTTATACGACATCATGAGCACGAACCAGGTCTGAGAAGCCAAGAACAGATATGATGAGGTGTACCATTCGAAATTTTATAACTCGATTCTCAAGGACAGTTTTTTTTCGAAAATTTAACGATGTTGTTCCACAACAATCGATATCTATTTTTGGATCCGAGTTTACGTTTGTCACTCCGATTTCGGGCGGACGTTTCGTTATTTATTTCAGTCGGGAGAAACGTGCGGGACGAGTTCTTGATGGACGAATATGGACATTTATTGCGTCTGATTTAGGCTTGGATCATAAGGCGAGACTTCGGTTTGCAGTTTCATCTTCAATCATCATATTCCACGATACCTAGAAATAAATAAGAGCGTCAAAGTAAACGGAGACCCGCTACAGAAATAAACACTAATCAAATGAGGTGGATTTTTGAGCGGGCGTCTCCGGTGTTGGATGTCAACAGCTATGTCGAGTAACTCAAGCAAATCAACGGAGAGACATATAGTTGATAGCCAGCCTATTGATCGTAATGTTCTGGTAATGACATTCTCCAAAAAACAGGCAACTAAGCTGATGTTTAGCTTTGAGAGCAGTCTGATATGCTCACGTTGGTGCGAATCATAGTTGAGCTTTGAATTCACGGCATGAGAGATCAAGCCTTGGTAAGCACTACGAGCTCTTAATCGACCTTGATTGGTACAGGTGGTCCGCTTCGGGAGAGAGTCCTGTGTGCGATCCCATTGATGATGCTCCAGCTCGTTTTTATCCCTATCGTTTTCCATTGTTGACTATTGGACCAATCGTTGTGGTTGTACAAATCCTATTTCCTGTTTAAGAAAATCTGCGCATAACTGTTGGCAATATCGATGAAAATCAATCAGGTTGCACGAATCTGAGTTACGGTTGTAGTGTCCCAACCCCTCTAATTCTTCCCGCTCCCCTCTATCTTTGTGCAGAGCGACATCTCAGAAACATCTCAAGATTACGATTTATGGGTACGGGTTCGGTACTCAAGCGATACCTAAGTCTATAAATTGTTTCGGGTAGACAAACATTGTAGATTTTACGAGTGTGCTAGTATACGTTTCCGGTGAATTGGTCACAAGGAAATGCAGATGTGATCTATAAACTAATCCTGCGCCACGGAAGACTTGGACCCTCTGGGATTATATCTGTCCCTGTTTTTTTGAAAAACCAAACTGATGAGAGCGGATCGGCGTCGACTTTTTTGGTCTGATAAAGAGAATCCACCTCAAGGTCTCACACAATCTTATAACTTTCAAAATACAATCACCATGCCATCTTAAAAGCATCATTCATCTTGGTCGTGAGTGCATAACACTTTTAGTCGAAACTTCGGAACTTCCTGTTCGTTTCGGTCTCAATTTTGTCACAGATTGCTTTAAACGTATGAATAAACCATGCCTTGCGCGTGCCTAGATATAACCATAACGATTTGAGCAGACAGATTCTGGCGGTAAAAATTGCTAGTTAAGTCTTCCAAATACGACCTACCTACACGTGTATACGTAGCTTAAAGTGATGATGCCCGACACACATCTTGTGTATCTGTGAAAGTAGGGAACGATCAATGCAACCTAGAGGGAGACAGTGATGCCCGCAAGAATGAACTCGGTTTTCTAATTTTATTCACGAGGAGAAGATCTGATCTGATGTGACAGAACCCATGCTAACGTCCGGGGAATGATCCAAGAATTGTGCTGGCAAATATCACCGAGATTGTAGTTCATGTATCTGGTTCAGAGAAATATCGATCTATTATGCTGTAGGCGAGGTTATAGATGTCTGAGTTGGGACTGGTTTGTAACGACTCGATTTTGTCTAAGCCACCACACTCCTCTATAGTTTCACTAACTTCAGGACATACGTTCAGTATGCAATTCAGAGTGTCTAGAACGTTGTGCACAATACCAAGGTCATTCAAGTCGAGCATCTTACATAGAGGTGGAACAGCGTTCTCGTCAACTAAAACCTTGATTTGTCTGGGCGAACCGTTGAGAGACATATTAAAAAGAGTCCATGCTGCCTCCTTCTGCTGTGAAATATCACCATTGTCGAGATAGTAGATGATTGTGGGGATCATTTGAGAGTCGATAATGGCCTGTATTTGATTGGTTGAGCCTGCAGTAATATTCGATATGAACCAGAGCGATTCTTTGATAATACTATTCTTGTTTTCCCTCAAAAGTCTATCGAGGTGTGGTAGAGCACCTGCGTCGATAACAGCTTGAGTTTGCTCTTCATTACCTGTAACGATCGAGCCCAGGGCTCTGATAGCTGCGGTCTGTATCTTAATCTCCTTGTGAGATAGGAGGGGTGTCACCTTATTGACCAAACCAGAATCGATAACTAGCTGAGAATAGAGTGTACCTAATTCAGTTATGTAAGATACTGCCCAGGTTGTGTCAATAAGTATAGCAAGGTCTGTCGATTGGATGAGAAAATTCAAGGCTGGCAGTAATTGCTGAATGATCTCGTAGCTCGGTGGGGGTTTTTTGTTTCTACATATGTTAACGATTACCCAAGTCTCATTTCTTAAAAACGATATATCCGTATCGGGACGAATCAATGCTAACAAGGCAGGCACGAAACCTTGTTCAATAATCATATCGCGGAACTCTGGACCATCTCCGATTATGTTACCGAGAGCCCACACTGCCTGTTCGCAAACCTTCATGTCAGGTGATTTGAGCAAATTGACCAACTTAGGTATGGCCCCATGATCTACAACAGCTCTTGTCTGCTCTGAAGTGCCGCTACAAATATTGGTGAGGATCCACTCTACTTCAAATTGAATCATAGGGTTTCTGTCTGCGTCAAGAAGCTCCACAAATCTGGGGATCAGGCCACACTTTATCACTTCGTCGAAGGGCGGCTGGGGTTCTTTTGAAAGGATCTTACGAATTTTTTGAGCATTCTCAATTAACAATTCTTCGTCGACGTTCTGTCGCAGAGCGTCAATAACTTCTTGAGTAATCGTAAAATCCTGCGCTGAATCTGAGACTTCGATAGACTCATCGTCGAGAGATATATCATCACTGGTGGTCGAGGGCCCGAGAGTTCTCCTCTTACTCAAGACATCGTCACGTTTTTGTTTTCTTAGCTGAATGCTATTCACTTCGCGCCGGCGTCTCAGCTCTTTGGTGTCCAATCCAGAATTTTTGTATCGGGCTCGATGGTCAGACATCTCGAGGCCAGATAAAATCTAACTGAAACATACGAACCTAGCGTAAAACTTATGATAGATCGATATCGTAGACCCTACCTAAATGAATGGCACGATCGGCAACGGCTTTAGTTGGTTTTTCTTCGGTCGGTTCTCCGCGCGTGTTTTTCGAAATGGCGCATGTGCAATGACCTAGCTAGCTATGCTTTGTATGGAGCTGAGAATATCCTTGGCTAAGTTTGTCCTTTCACCTCTCCATGCTATCCACGACATTGGAGATTGTTCAGACCCCAATACCGTCGACTAAACATTAGAACTTTATTCGATTCAAGCCACTTCATCCATATTGTTATTGAACCCGTCTTAACTGGTCATCATGTTGTCGATCGGTCGTATCGCCAGGCTATCCCCACTGGGGGGTCTACTACACAATGTCCAAGCTGCGAGACCAGCTCAAGCTTGCTTTGACTACCGAAGAAGGTTCGCCCAGACTCAATCGGCCAGCGCTGCACCTAGTGGTAAGGTCGTAGCTGTGATCGGTGCCGTTGTCGACGTGCAATTTGATGATGAGCTACCTCCGATCCTTAACGCCCTTGAGGTCAAAGATAGAAAACCCCGACTTGTTCTTGAGGTCGCCCAGCACTTAGGAGAGAACACCGTGAGAACTATCGCCATGGATGGTACTGAGGGTCTCGTTCGTGGTCAGAAAGTTGTGGACACAAAGTCACCAATCACAATACCTGTAGGGCAGGAAACTCTAGGTCGAATTATTAATGTAATAGGTGAGCCAATCGACGAACGTGGCCCAGTTAAAACAGACAAGTTTTTACCCATTCACGCAGAAGCTCCTGAGTTCGTAGACATGAGCGTTGAGGCTGAGATTTTGTCTACCGGTATAAAGGTTGTAGATTTGTTGGCACCATATTCTAAGGGAGGAAAAATCGGGCTGTTCGGAGGTGCTGGCGTCGGAAAAACTGTCCTCATCATGGAACTTATCAACAACGTCGCCAAAGCTCACGGAGGATACTCGGTTTTCGCTGGTGTGGGGGAGAGGACACGTGAGGGAAACGACCTGTATCACGAAATGATTGAGGGTGGTGTCATCAGCTTGAAAGACAAATCTTCCAAGGTCGCATTGGTGTATGGACAAATGAACGAGCCACCAGGCGCTCGTGCTCGAGTTGCTCTGACCGGCTTGACAGTTGCCGAATACTTCCGTGATCAAGAGGGTCAAGATGTGTTGCTATTTATTGACAACATTTTCCGATTTACCCAAGCTGGTTCAGAGGTATCTGCTCTCCTCGGTCGTATCCCGTCTGCTGTCGGCTACCAGCCTACCCTTGCTACTGACATGGGTAGCATGCAAGAGCGTATCACTACTACTCGAAAAGGATCTATTACTTCTGTACAAGCTATTTATGTGCCTGCCGATGACTTAACAGATCCAGCCCCCGCAACTACTTTTGCTCACTTGGACGCCACAACTGTACTGTCGCGTGGTATCGCTGAGCTTGGTATTTATCCTGCAGTCGATCCACTCGATTCAACATCACGTATAATGGACCCAAACGTTGTTGGTGAAGAGCACTATGGTGTTGCTAGAGACGTTCAGAAGATACTACAAGACTATAAATCTCTTCAAGATATTATCGCTATTCTTGGTATGGATGAGCTCAGCGAAGAGGACAAATTGACTGTGGCCAGAGCAAGAAAGATACAGAGATTCCTATCACAACCGTTTCAGGTCGCCGAAGTATTCACTGGTCAAGCTGGTAAATTTGTACCTTTACCAGAGACAATCAAGGGTTTCAAGCAAATATTGGCTGGCCAGCTCGATACTCTCCCAGAACAAGCTTTCTATATGGTCGGACCCATCGAGGAGGTCCATGAAAAAGCAAAGAAACTTGCCGAGGATTCTTAAGGAGAAGCGCAGAGCCTCTTTTGTAAAGTTAGCAGTTACACGATATTGTTCCCTCGATTAGTTGAAGAAAATGATGAACAAGAAACATTTCTCAACTTGACCTTTGCGTTATTCCTTAAAATATTTTTAATCAGTTTGATTCTAGGCGCTGCATTCACAATTCGGATTGCTTTGGCAAGAGTGGTTCGGCGTGTGATCTCCAGAACTGTTTTTCGCGTAAAAGTCCATGGGATAGTTCTTTCCTCTTGTGACACTAAGTGCATGCTCGCCCTTAACGAATGCTTTAAAACACTGTGCGAACTCAAACGGGTTTAAGAGGGGTGTGTGAAAGAAAGAACCCCAATCGATACTTAGTCTTGGACAGGCGACTTGGACCCATACGTCAACGGAGTCAAACAGTTCTAATCTATCTTGCACTACCTCCGGCATCAACACCTTGATGATATCACAGTCCGTAGTGGACTTCAATCTCTGCACTAGCCGGTCAAAAAGGTTCTCATTGCCTTGTCGACCAAGGGTGCCTAAGACTAATCCGAAGCGACCACCCTTCCCCATAACTTCTAATGCTCGATTGATTGCGGAAGTTCGCTGTTTGTACATCTCATCGAAAGCGTAGGTTTCGTGCGTCAGCTTCCGTGAGTATGGGTCATAACGGTATGCCTTGATTTCGGGATTTGAAATCATGAGTGCTTCTAGATGGAATCTTCCATCACAAATGAACACTATTGTGTTGACACAGGGATCTAACTTCGGAGCTGTGCAGCCCAGAACTTCACCAGAGCTCAGAGGCCGAGATTGAGGAAGTGTGATTGTGTATCCTGAGTCTCTTAACTGCCTAGCTAAATCATGTATTGATGAGACGAACTGGATGGTTGAAGCGAGGGCAATTTTATGAACATCAGGCTGGAAATTATGCCGTATGCAATTCAGGACATGCGTCAATTCGAATTTGATGTCTAGGAAGATGTATAAATATTTGACAGAGTCCATTAGTTTGTTGATGGGCACTAAACAAGAATGGGCGTAGTGCACTATCAAATCACATCCCAAACTGGTAGCAAGATAATCGTCAATGCAACAAGCACCGTAGGTTAGGTCGCCCATCAGGATAAATTTGACATCCTCTCGGCCATTTTGGAGGAAATAACCGGTAAATATGTCGATAAGAACTGTGCCAAATCTTATCAAACCCTCTGGTAGCTGTAGCATGACTCTTTTGGATTCATTTTGAACGATTTTCCAAATCGTTTTTGCAATCTCAAAATTGTAGTTTTTAGGTAAACTCTCACTGATCAAGGAGTTCAAGAATTCGTCTTTCAGTATATTATCAGGGATTATACTTGGGTGCAGAATCTTTTCTTCTTTTCTAACAACGATAGTTTTCCTTTCGTCGACTGGTCTGGCTCTGAATACAGGGACTTGGTCAGGTTTATTCTCCATGGTCACCACTCGATTGATCGAATAACGTGAATTCCGAGAACACTTCTTTCCTCGATTGTTCATGTGAAGCAACTGTGTTAACACGAGCGGAAGACTAAAGCAAACATAGGCGAACGCTTTCGTCTATCAGCACCAAGACATCATGGTTACTTCTGAAAAGGAGGCACAGATAAAGTTCAAGATTTTTTATTCATCAGCAGAGCCACTAGGTCCTTGGCTTCGACAATCAGTCAGTATATTTAACTGCAAAACTGACTGAGCCATCTTGGGGCGTCAGAGAGTAGCTCGCGCTCTACAGCGATTCCCCAGATTAGTGGCGCGAACGATCATCTGAGTCGTCTAGCTTCTCTCTCCGACTCCAACAATGTCAAGATGTCTCCCTCTCTGACCGGTCCCTTTACGTTTCGGATTATAGATCGGTTGGAATCATCCAAAAAGTCCACCTTCACTTGTGTACACTGTCCCTGCGAGCCGGTACGTCCAAGCAATTTGGTCACTCTCGCCAAAGTTATCCTGTCCATATCAACTAAGGTATCTCTAAAGTCTAGATAGGCAACGGGTTGTAGTTGAGATTGAAGTCTTCTCAAAAATGTGGGTCTTTAAAGGACACGTTTCTATCTGGTAGACTAAATCCAATTGTCGTTGAAAATAGTGGAAAGCGCTGATGAAACGAGTGCTGGCTGCTGTAGACACATTGGCGTGGCGGTAAATTTGATTTCACATATTGCAGGAGCGTGCGGCGATGCTCAACAGCGATAGAAATCCTACCCGCCAAGTGGTCCCGCAACGTAGCCTGCGGTCTACCCGATAGAGAATCCCATCGGTACGGCAGGCTGCACTGGCCCGAACGTGTACCGCGCGCCTTACGGGTCGCGAGACACAAGGACCGCTGGCATGGCTAATCCATTACAAATGCACTGAATCAAAACTTCACCAATACTTGGAAATGAATTTGATCCAACATTTTTCGTCCTATTTCTTGCCACAAGATCGGATAAAATTTGAGCTGGCACCTTGACGATTTGGACAGTTGCGACATCTTCAATGTAACTTACAAGACTACCCGGTTATTATTGAAAATCGCCATCCAACCACGAAGCAAGAAAATTAAATACCATAACTGTCAAACTCGATCCTCAAGTAAAGGGCAGCAATCATGACGTCCAGAAACAGACATTCGGCTAACACATCTTTCTATGCATCCATAACAGATGCTGCTAAAGTCGAGAAGATAGTTGATTACATTTTTGAAAGAGACGATAAGTCCAATGTGCTCGCTATACACCAAAGGCGCCCACTTATCGCCTATCTAATCAACATTGAACGAACTCCAAAAGGTTCCGAATCTTATGGGAACAATTCAATTAAATCGCCGGCCTCCTCCTCAATTAACGGCCAAATCAATCGTAACAGCGCAGAGAAGACCAAAACAGTATCCATCCGTATTATAGATTATGTCACCCGCCAACGTTGTCTCGCAAAAGGAGTTTACCATGCGCTGCCTGCCGATTGTGTGTTTACTATCAACTCTTTAATCTGCTCTCAAGCTGATATAACCAAATTAGCCATAGTTGATAGAATGGCCAATATTTACTTGTACGATATATCATATTTCATCGAATCGCTTACGGCGACACGGATCGCCGTCATCATGGGTCCAGGGCAGGAAGCATCTCCCTATGAGACAGTAAGCCTCGTCTGGTGCCCCTTTGTGCCTTGCGAAGATTTTGATGATGGCGACGGTGGGCTCAGACTAGCCTTGGCAACCAACTCTAAAATTGAATTGTTCGCAGTTGACCGACTTCAGGGAAAGGCAGGTAACATGGAGAGAAGTGACCTGAAGGGAGCTTACAAATGCTTGCATGACGCGCACAAAAGTAATGTTGTTACTTTGAGCATTTCACCCGATTGTTCAACCATCTCAACTGCTGCCCTAGACAACAGGGTTACTTTCTTCTCGAGTGATATTGATGATAGCGGACAAAGATGCCTCCACAACTGGGAGGCCAGTATCACAGACAAAAGCTCAATATCTAAACTTTTTTTCCTTGATGACTATCCCAAATTACTCGAGGATAGCTCAATGAAATTCTGGGGTGCAGCCTTCATCGGGACTAGGGGTGGTCAAATGCTATTGGTTGACCTAAGAACGTGGACCGTCTATCAGAGGGCAGTTCTCGGCTCTGATTATGATGGGCCTAAGAACTTCGATTATAGGATCGATTTGACATCTCGCAACATTGTTGCGCTGAGCGGCAATCAGTGTTTTATTGTACAGATTGAGCACGATCATACCAAATCATCATCCTCAACTTCAAGCAGTGCGGCGGGAAGCCATCCTTACGACACAAGTATCATCGATGCCATCAACCCTGATATGACAAACGGCATCCTCAATAATCTTTCCAAATCAGCTTCAACACCTCGATCGAGCAAGAACCATAGCAATGCGTGTAACGACGAAGCAGGCATCCTCGCGGGACTACCACGGATATTCAGGACCACTAAGCTAGGTTTCGTGAATCCAATTCACTCATTTGTAATCAAACACAAATCAGATCATGAATTGGAGATGTTTACCATATCTTCATATTCTCTTGAACGATATACAATCAACTTGAACGCCTTAAACAATGAGACGATTGAAGTCATACCAATGTCAGCGAGTAAAGCTGACGAGCCGAGATCAGATGCCAACACCCCCCACGAACTCCAGAGATTTTTGCAACAGTTTGACGGTAGCCTGAGAATATCTTCATCTGGCACAGCATCGAAAAATACTCTCATATCCAATGAAGCCACTAATACACCAAACTCCTCGACAGCTGTTAGTCAAATGCACATTAATCAGCGCGAGATGGATGTATTCAACCTTATGAACACTTCTCGTGGCTTACAAGGCGCCAATCAGATGCTACCTGCCTCGCCCTCAACTCTTGTCACCAAACAATCTAATGTCAATAGCTCTATCGTGAGCGATTCCGTGCCAGTTACTCAAAAAAGCCCTGCAACCAGTCTAGACTTAGTCCAAATGGACAGGTTAGTGGAGGCTCTATTCACCAGATTGAATACAGCATTTAGTCAGGGTCTGGACGAATTTTTGAACGATGTAAAAAGCGAAGTTAACGATCTCAAATTGAAGCTAAATGGACTGTGCCGTGATGTGCGGAAATTGCAGCAGCAATTACAGGAAACTCGTCAGAAGTCATGATTACATAACACAGCTGGATAAGCTCCGACCGAGATAGATAATGTAGGCAGGACAATTACTCGAACAGGAATATCCCGTATTCGATAATAACGAGCCAACGATTGTTTTTGTTCTTAGGTATCGCTACCCTCGTAGGGCCGGAAACAAATTATGAACGACGCGTCCAGGAAGTGGGACCCTTTCTCTCTACAGGAATTGAGATGTTTTTGTTTCGTGTCAACTGGAGAGAAATAAATCTTCGAGAACTCAACAGCTTGAATTTTGGATTTGTGGGGATTTAACTAGAGTCCAACAATTAGAGCAGTTTGGATGCCACCCCACTCATGTAGCATATTTATTCTATTGTTCTGTTGAGACCCCGTATCACAGTTGAAAACTTTTTCAAGTTCGAGTTTTCTGAGCTGAGAATGAATAAAATTTTTGGCATATCAATGGTAATTTCGGTTAGAACAATATTCGGTTATGTCTCTATCACGTGTCAACAACAAACAGGTCGCAATAATGATAAAATATCCTATCATACACTATCCTCTTGAGCTGCCTTAAACCATGCAGAGATGGCTCCTCACTCCCGCTAACTTGCCCGGATGCGGCGCCAATTTGAGTTTGCTCGATTTTGACGACAAGGTCGCGTAACAAACATGTTGAAAAATCGTATACCAGCTCAATCTGATCGCTATGAATTGAATTTTTGTATAAGTTCATCATGCCTGATGAATCGGTGGCAATCTTGCATATTGGTTGGCGATTCATAAGAATCGACTGTAGCACAAGCCTAGGCCCTGAGCCCATCCTAACCATCTCGTATTCGTTCCCAACTGAATCAAACACTTGCCACAGCCGAATGGATGTGGCTTTCGGCACAGGTTGATTAGCGTTAGTCCTAAGGAAATCAAGGGCCAGCTTTTGAGCGTCCAAGTCATTTTGGTCATCCTCGTCCATATCGGCAAACGTGTTACTTTCACAAATCTGATAATAAAACTCCAACTTGAAGCCAGGGCTAGAGATTGAGCTTAATTGGAGACCCGTGGAGGAATGGAACTCCATGAGTTCATTAGTGATTGGATTTTGCACCATGAGCGATGCAAACCTTATGTCTGCGTTCTGGCTGCGATCTTGATCTTGGCCCTGGTCTTGGTCTTGGTATTGGTATTCTTCTCTTGGCTCATTATTAACTCCAACCCGCTCCGACTCATCTAGCCGCCTATACTTGGTTTGGCCGTTGGCCACGAACAATCTGTTAATATTGACGTCATGGCGCTCAACTAAATTGAAGTCGTTTGGCGAGTAAGGCACTATCAGCCTGATTGAATGTGTGCCCAAGTCGAGTACAAATATTGATCCATCTGAATTGATTTCCAATGAATCGATTTGCTTGAAGCCACTGCTCAAATGGATAAAGGGAATCCTATTCGGTCGTGGGGTCGATTGGTCATTTGGTTTGTTTGGGAGCAAATGTGGACCCAGGAACTCTTGGCGTCTCGTTGTATTAGTTATCTCGTTCCATTTTATGGAGGCTGTGCCTCCGTTTCGTTGTCTCGTCTGTCCGCCAGCTTCAAACATCCTCATGACCATTGGATCCCAAGTTGAGCTTCCGGAGTGGATATCAATGATTCGTGGCAAATTCAATCCAACTGTATTGCCCACACTTCGGATGCCCAGCTTCAACTTTGCCAGGTAGAGGCGTCCATTTAGCTTCGAATGGTTGCTGACCCATTGATGCACGACAAGCAGATCGTTCTCGACCGAATCCATGGCTATTGCTCGGATGATGCCAAGACGGTGGCCCTCAGTCAAGCAAGCCGAGGCCACTGAGCCCGAGCCCGAGCCTCGAGCAACAATCTCGAGCGAGTAATCCTGGCGCAAAGCGAGCACCAAGTTTCCGTCGACAAAGTATAGCGATGAGTCCGCCCGGCTCCATTGTAAGCTGTGCATCCTCATGGGTTTGTAGGCAACGTATTGCAATTCTTGGTCGTGTCGGCGACAAAAGGCACGTGGGCCAGGCTGTTGGCTCGCTGACCAGCCACCCCTTTGAACCGAAACTGGAATCACGCCAACCAGATTTGAGACCAGATCGAGCGCCATCACATTCGTGTCCCCGTCAATAAAGTAAAGAATCTGTCTTTCCTCATCGAGCGCCAACGAATGCGGTCCAGACAAGTGTACCAATTTTGCCGGCTTAAAAGAGTCCGCTGACGAGTTTGAGAGGCTCAAAATTTGCCTCCCAAATCCGCACAGCGGCTCAATATCAACCTCGTCCTCGGCTGCAGTTGTGGCCGAGTTGCTCGAGAATGCCTTGTCCAACACAACCAGACTAGAGTAGCTAACTTGCACTATTTTGCCAGCTGATTTTGAGCTGAGGTACAATCTCGATAGAAATTGGTTGTAGATAAGCTGGAGGTCGTCCCTTGCCTGCGAGTCGCTCGTTCTAGTTCCCTCGTGGGGCCCAAAGTGGGTTGCTTGCGCTAAGCCAAGCTTTCCAGTGAGGATGGCGAGCGGCAGGTCGAGCAGACGGCGCTTTCCGCTTGAGTCAAGCTGGATGAGGCGGCTTGAGGTTGGCGATTTGCGGTTTGCTTGCAAGAGGAGCAGGAACATGGAGGAGTGCGGACCTCTGGCCATCAGCTTGGCGCCAACCTGATCGAATTCGTCCGAAACCCCGGCCTCGTCTTGAGTGGAGCTTTGCGCGCCAATCAGGTGGATGGGATCGGAAATAACTGGAGGGTAGACGAGCTTGTATGGAAGCGACCAACCTGAGCCGAAGTAAACAACCTCCCGCTCTAGGTCGAGCCGATTCGAGGGTCCCAGATTCCATTTGCCCAAGTCAGCGTGTTGGTTTAGCTGATGAGCCTCAACGTAGACCGTTCTTTCGAACCAAACTAGTTGCCTGTTGAGATGATTTAAATGGTGCAGAATGCTCGCCTTCAGTCGATCCAATTCGGCTGAACTAAGCTCTTGCCGCTGAGAGTTTGGGCCTCCATCTAGAGTGTTGGCGCATTCGCGCCACAAAACTTGGGCGCTCTTGCTGGAATTCAGCGTAAACTCGTAAGCAACTCGAATTTTCATTTCAACAAAACCGTAAACCTTCTGGCCATAAACATTGCGCCGGTTCCACGCAAACTGGTAGCTCAACTTTGGCAACGGAATGAGACGTTCACGGCGAGTTTGTCCCTCAATGTCAATTTGCACCACAATCGAGCTGAGCGAGTGTGGCCAGCTCGGCTGCTTTCTATCGGGCAACAATTGAACAAACAGGCTTGGCTTCACCACGGACGCGGCGGGCGGAAAGGAGGCTGAGTTGTAGACGAGCTGGATGGGCCTGTTGTTGTTTGGGCTTGAGTTTGAGTTTGAGTTTGGGCCGCCAGCCTCGAGTTGGGTTTGGAAGGAGCCGGAGCGCGCAAACACGAACGTCCTCAGTGGCTCAGGCTGGCCGCTTAGGCTCTCGTCGCCCACCAAGAGTGGCTCATAGTTGAACCTGAAATCTCGCACTGTTCTGCTCGTGGAGTCCATCAGGCACTCGAATAGGAGATCGCGTCTTCGCTCGTCGTTCTTCTGCAGGCTCGAGAGGAGCTTGTAGAGTTCGGAGCCAAATTTAAAGTTGAAGGTTGAGTCGAAGGCCTGCAATTCGCCTGGCTGCTTGGTTTGCGCGCTGGTGCTGCCAGCGTCGCCCGCGCCGCCGCCGCCGCCAGTGGCCCCACTAGCCAACCACATGGCCACATTCTCCTCGAGCAGGTTGATTGAATTTGGCCGCACGAAGAGGCGCCGCTCGATGGGCGCGTAGGCGTTTCGGAGGAAGGACAGGGTGATCCAGTCGTCGCCGTTGACCAGAATGTCAAAGTAGCCATCCTTTCGAGTCAAGGTGAAGCCGTGCGTTGGAGTTTCGGCAACACTAACGCGAACGCTAACAATTCCAATGGGCTCGCTTTCGTGAGCTCGCTGCTCCTCTAAATGGTGCCACTTTGTCACTCTGCCGCGAACAATGGCAACGCGGCTCCTATCGAAGGAGCTCTCGTTTGGATACGATTGGACTGATTTGTTTGCTATGAAGAAGCGGTGGCGCAAGTAAAAGTTGTGAGCTAAACGATCCCGGCTAGAGGCTCGTCTTGGCTGCTTCGTTTGATGGAGGAGATCGTGGAAGAGAAGTGGAGTTGCAGTGGGATGAGCCAGGACTCTAGTTGGTTCGGGCGAGGTGAAACACATGTGGTGGTCGCGGCAAGCTTGCTGCGAGCAACAATCGTCGTCCTCGCAATCGATCAAGCCATCGTTGTCGTCATCTCTCTCATTGTTGCAATTCAACTCCTCCAACTGCGAGCAATCCAGGCCAGTAAATCCAGCCTGACACTGGCACTGCCACTCGAGCCGATGGTCGTAGGTGGCGGACTCAATGTGCTCAAAGTCAGCCCCGGCTCCAGTGGCCCTAAATGCCCAGGTTTGGTTCCACTCGCTCTCGAGTTTGCTCGGACAAATTGAGTTCCGGGATCTGGCGCTCGAGAGGGTTTGGAAGGCGACCGACTGGAGGTGAGCGCGCTGGTCTGGGTTTGTGTTTGCGCCTAGATTGTTCATGCTCGAGCCCTGGCTCAGCTTGCATTGGCCACGATGCGAGCACTCGTTTGGACAGTTGGCTGTCGCGTTGGTGGGGTTAGTTTTGGTTGAACTGTGCGTCTGGTTGGCTGTGGTTTTGGGGGCTTACCTAATGCACAGGTCGGGCCGGAGAAGCCGGCAAAACAGGAACAGACGCCGTCATTGCAAAGGCCTCTGAGGTTGCAATCGAGCGAGCGGCCACTCGGCGCCGCCTTGGCCGAGCACTCCAACTCGGACTCTTGGGGCTGGAGCCAATAGTTTTGGGTCCACTTAGTTGCAAGCTGGCTGGTTTCAGTGGGCTCGGTTTGTGGCTGGAGGCGAGGGGGCGCTCGCGTTGTGGTTGGCCGCTTGGTGCTGGGCGCCGCTTGCGGTTGCAGGAGCACCGCCGGCAGGAGCTTGTTTGGTGGGGGCAAGAGCGCCAGGCCGCCAGGTGGCGTCTGGTTGGCCAACAACTGGAGCAGGCCGACGGGCGGACGTTGATCGAATTTGAACTCGTTCTGGTTGGCCATCGGGCGGCCTGCTTGCGTTTGCTGGCGCTCGGAGCTGTCGGCGGGCGAGTCTGGTTAAGTTTGCAGTGAGAGTGAATTGAAATGCAGTTAGTCTTTGTTTGCGTCCAAACTTGGCTTCCCATTTAGTGTGCTCGCGCGGCCGCAGTTATGAATAAGTGAGCGAGCGAGCGAGCAAGAGCGAGGAGACGAGAGCAAATCAAATAGAACTCGGCCACTCGAAGGTGAGCGGGCGGCGTTGGAATTGCCGGCGGCCATTGAGTGAGTTCAGTGAATTGAATTGGGTTGCATTGGATTGGATTGGATTGAGTTGAGTTGAGTTGAGTTGAATGGAAGTGGAGGTTTGTCATTGACGGAAAAAGTTGTCAGCCGCACACACACACACACATAATCAAACTAATTTGGGGCCCCCGGAAGTGGCTCGCTCTGGCTGGGCTGGCATGTGATTGGCTGTCATCACGTGCGATTATTATCCATTTGCCGGCGGCCCATTTGCTGAGCGGGCGGCCAGAGAGTGTGAGGTGCTTACCTTTGTCGTGGGATTGGCCCGCCAGGGGGGGTTGGCGTTGCGAGGGGAGGAGGCCAACGAGGGCCAAGCAGAGGAGGCCGACGAGGAAGAGGAGCAGCGGGAGGCAGAGGAGGCTTGTTTGGGTTGGCCGGCGCTTCGTGGCGCCCGCGCGACCCGCGGCCAAGCAGCACTCGGAGGGGGGGGAGCCAGCGCAGCCGCAGCCGCAGACTTGGGGCAGCAGCGGGCCGAGCTGGTGCAGCTTGCCGCCCGGAAGCTGCTGCTGCAGGTGCTGCTGCTGCTGGCCGCGGGGGTGGAACTGGGCCGGTTGGTGTTGAAGTTGGAATGGGCGCTCGTTCATCTTGTCCACGAGCGTGTTCAACGAGTGGTTCAGCCCATCGCCCTTGTGGTGGTGGAGGAGGAGCGGCGGCGGCGGCGGCAGCGGCGGACCGAGCCGCTGCTGCTCGGCCCTCAGGGTTGCGAGCGCGCAGTAGTAGTGGTGGTCCTGGCTGCTGGCCTGTTGCGGCACTCGCGCCTGTCTCGCCGCCATCGTCGGGCAGTCGCCGGAAGCAAGGCTCTTGCGGATGAGCGAGGACTCGAGATAGTGGGCCGGCTGGTGGCGCAAGTCGACGAGGGTTCTGTTCTGCCACGAGCTAGACCTTATCAGCGGCTCCTCGAGACTCTGGCCGGGCTGGTCGCGGCTCTGGGCGGCGCTTGCGCCCGGCGAGAGGAGGGGCGCGGGCCAGGCGCGCGCCTCCTCGGGCACAACAACCTGGTAGTAGTGGTAGTCGGGCTCGGCTTGCGGCTGGCGGCCGTTTGGGCCGGCCGCCTGGCCTGGCCAGCTGCACAGGCGCAACGACTCGTCCTGCGGGCTCTCGCGGGCGCCGAGCCAAAAGGCCTGCTGCTCGGCGCCGCTCGGCTGCCGGCCATGCGCTCGGCCGGCCATCCTGCCATTGGGGCCTCTCGGCGCCTGTTGCCGGTGCTGGACGAGTGGCGGGCTCGAGCCGCTAGGGCTGGCCGGCCGCGCTTGGTCGCCGGCCGACAGGAGCGAGGAGGAGGAGGACGAGGACGAGGACGAGGGGGAGGAGGCCGACTTGGGGGGCGGCTGCTGGCCGCAATCCTCCGCTTGCTCGGCCTGGCTTGTGGCGGCGGTCTTGCCGCTTGGCTTGCTGGCCGGTTCGGGTTTTGGCTTGGAGTTGAGGTTCAGGTTAGGGTTTTGGTCGAGGCTGTGGCTCTGGTTTGTGTTGCGGCGGAGGAGCGAGTCCTGTCTGAGCTGCGTGCTCTGGTGGCGCTCGAGCCTCGCGGCCGCGTTGGCCTGGCGCAAATCAGCTGATCGCGCCGACTGCTGACGAGGCTGAAGCTGGAGCTGGAGCTGGCTGGCCGCTGCAGCTCCGCTCGAGCTTGCCGCCGAGCAAGCGGCCGAGTCGGGCGAGGAGGATTCGTTGCTTGAGCTTGACAGGTTCAATTGGCCGCTTTGAGTTCGCGCGCCGCTCGCCTGGAGCTGGCGCTGCAGCTGGACCAGATGCGCGTAACTCGAGTCGGCGCCAAAGTCGACACTTGTTAGCTTTGCTCTCGCTTCGTCCTGGCTGCGGCCGCTTTGTGTTCCATTTGCGAGCGCAAGTCGAGCGAGTTGGTTGTCGTTGTTGTTTGGGCGAGAGTTTGGTTAGTCGATTTGGTTTGGCCGGCGCCGCTGAAGCTTGCGGCAGGGAAGTCTCGCGCCGGCTCGAGTTTCATTTGCTTTTCGCGCCTCCCCAGTCGGCGAGGCGACACTTATGCAAATCGCGCCCACCACTGGCGGGCCGACTGCAGCGGAAGTGGCGAGCGCGCGCGCACTCCATCCGGGACGGATTGAATTAGAGCCGACGTTGAGTCTCGGCGGACCAACAATGATATTAATAATGGCGCCCAACTCGCCCTTAACGACAACATTATCTCGTCGCCTAAACTCGCCATTTCGCCATTTCGCAACACAGAAACTCGCAACCTTCGCCACTCGAAGTCGTCATTAATTTTCATATCTATTGGCGAGCGCGCAAACGTCCATTAGCGACCCCGCTCGCCAGTGGGCCGCCCAAGCTGGCCGGTAATTGATATGGATGAACTGGCCGGCCGGCTCGTCCATTGATCATCGCAGTGGTCGGCTTGGCCGAGTCAGCCGTTGGCCGGCGCGGACACTCTGCTGCGCTTGCAATCCAAAAGGGCGCCCGCAACCGCCCAAATTGGAGCCACCGCCGCTTTGCTCGCCTCTGGCCGCAAGCTGGCTGCCATTTGCCATTTGCCGCCCGCCACTTGCCGCCCGCCGCCCGCCGCTCGCAGCCCGCCTGTCGCCATAAACTTTCCCCTCGCCTCGCCACTGATTGATGGGCCGGCAGGTCGTCGAGTCGATCGATTGGTGGCCTATCAATTTGAATGGGCGACAAGATTGGCTCCATTCGGCCGCCAGGAGTCTCGTTTCCAAATCAAGCCGGCCATTGAGAGCGTCTCGGAGTTCATTGAACACTCGGGGGCGCCAGTGACAGCGGCGGCAGCGGCGGCAGCGGCGCCAAGCTCGCGAACTCGAGCACTTTTACCTGAGCCGCCGCCGAGCTGGCTGCCAGCCTGCTGCTCGCGCGCTCAGTTGCTCGCCGCTCGAGAGTTTAGAGCCACTTGGTAGCGGAAACCTTGCAGCTCAGTTTGGCCTCCAAACTGGCCAGGCTGCAGCCATTGAGCTGTTAACCTAAATCAACATTTCTAGGTTATAAGCTTACTCGTCCAGCTCCAGCTCCAGCGAGACGCAGCTGAGCGAGCCTTTCCATCAGCTGGAAGCGAGACGGCCACTAAAGCGGCAACAACAACAAGTCGATCGCGCTCCCTGTCAGGATTGAGCGATCGGCGGTCAACAATTAGCCCTCACCTGCTCGCCTCCACTGGCAGCAGGAGAATGGAGACAAAGAAACAATCGGCTCAAACTGATTGAGGCGGCTTGGGGCGGGAATTTGCCTCCAAATTGCGCGCATCTTTCTTTCCCCCCCCCCTCACTGCGGCCAACCCCTGGAATTGCTGCCACAATTCCAGCTTCCTCGCCCTCCAGGTGCAAACGAGCAAATTAGCCCCGGCTTGAGGGAGCAAACAGGACGTCTGAGCCGAGCCGAGCCGAGCCGAGCGGATTGGGCTCGCTGATTGAATTGTCGTTGGCGTCGTTGCGGCCGCAACATCGAAGCGTCGTGACCAAACACAGAGGCAATGTTTATTTCCGCAGCCAAAGCGAGTGAGCCGGCCGACTTGTCCGGGCTGCAGAGGCGGCGCCCTTCGCGCCAGGAAGCTGGAGGAGCGAGACACTTGCGGCCACAAGCCCAATCCGGCGCTTGGTGCCACCTGAATCCGGGTTAAAATCGTGATTCTAATTCCGGATAATAAGTTTCCTCCTCTCGGGCGACCCCTTTGTTGGCCATTTGAATATCGGTCGCAAGGCTGAGCAAAGCTGCGCTCGGCGGCCGTCTAGCTGTGCGCGGCCGCAGAGAAGGGCGCCGAGTCGCCCAGCGGGTCGCGATAATTGGGCCGCTAATTGGGCCTTTGCGCGACTGGGGCGCCCTCGCTGCATCCGGCGGCCAGGTGTCGCGCTGGGCGGCGGCGGCGGCTGCGACGATTTCAGTGCAATGGGCGCCGCTCGAGCCGCCGGCGCCGAGGGGCCATGCGGCTGGCGGCTGGCGGCCATTTCGGTGGGGCAAATAATTAACAAAGTGGAAAAGCGGCCACTGGAGGAGGATGCCGCCGATTGCTTGGCCAATAGGAGGCGAACAAGTGTCAAGTGGGCCGAGCTTGAGCTTGAGCTGGCTCGGAGGTAATTCCCTTTGTGTGAGCTGGGCGAGTTATCCATTGTGCGCAGGATGACTCCAACGGCCGGCAACAAAGGCGACAACAACGACAACAACAAGTGAAATGTCTCCTCCGCTCTCGCTCGGCGCTCGTCCAGCTAGAAGGGCGGCCAGCCAGCCGATAAGGCAGCCAGCAAGCTAGCGCCAGACTCGCAAGGCCAGCCGACCGAACTCGAGGCTCAGCCCCACTTTTCGAGCTTCACTTCGAACTCCGAGCGCAGACTTGAGACTCACGCGCCAACTTGGCCATTTCAATCCATCCATCCATCCATCCATCGCTCGAGCGGCTGCGACGAAGGCTCATCGACTCTCGGCGAAACAGTGGGCCTTTAATTGGCTTCCAGCGGCAATCCGCAAGGATTTAAATTTTGCCGAGCGCAAGCAGAGGGTGAGGCCGGCGCGAGGAGGAGAGGCGAGCCAGAGAGCGGCGACACTTTTAGAAAGTTTTCAAGCGAAAGAGAGAGAGAGACAAGAATCAAGCGAAGGGAAATCAATCATCGTTCGTGAGAAAGAAATTGGAACTCCCGAGTTCAGCAGCCGCGCTCGGCGTTAAATTGTGTGCCCACCACCAGGTGAGGTCCAGCCGAGTCAGGTGAAAGACCAGCGGGCGACCAATGAACTTTGGTCGGCTCTCACTTGGAGAGTTTCTCTTACTGAAACAATTGGAAGGGAAATGAAATATTGTCGCCCAATTCAACGGAAAAGGCAGTTTTGTATGTGCTGAGTTAGCGGTCGCTATACTTTGGCCCACGAGTTTGCTGGCGAGTTCAGTGGCGGCCAGCAGCAACCAAATCGGGCGAGCGATTGTTTGGGTGACTCTGCAAACTGGATCTATCGCTTGCCTGCGAGCTAGCTGAGACTTTGCCTTCCCTTCCACTGGGGCGAATTGACTTTGGCGACAGATGGAAGGCAACATAATGGACAGGCGAGAGACAAAATATTGATTCACTTCATCGGCGGCCGATGTGAAAAGTCGCCCATCGATCGGCTTGCGTCAGCGAGCATAGCCAGCCAGCCAGCCAGCCGGGTTGCAAGCAAACCTATTGCCGCCACTCCCTCGGCCGGCCACTTGTCACCTGGGCGGCCGCAGCTCTGCCACCAATCCAACCGCATCATATCTCGCCCCTTTGCGGCCGACCTGCGATCAACATGCGGAGCCCAGAGAGCGGAGGTGAAAGCGAACAATCAAATGCGAAAGCGAGAAGGCGAAAACAGTCGAGCTCAGACGAAATTTGTCCCCGAGAGGAGAAACATTAGCTCGCGCGAGCGGATTGAAGCGTCGCGACCGAAGCAAGCAGAGCAAGACGACGAGAGGGGCGCCAGTTTGGGTGGAGGAAAGAGAGATTGAGAGAGAGAGAGAGAGAGAGTTTGCAGACCAGAGAGCAAGTTGCAAGCAAAGGGGCCCGTCTGCGAGGGTTGAATCCGCCGGCCAGGATGGCGCTCTCGGCGGAAACGCAAAGGAGCCCGCTCGTGGAGGCGGCCTCGCTCGAGAGGGGCGCCTCAACGGGGAGGATAGCTGTGATATCAAGCCTTCTGTTGTATCTCACGCTGGCCGCGCTCACTAAACAGGCCCTCCAAGCTGACGCCTCCTCGGCGCCCAGCTCGACCCAGCTGCCGGCGGCGGCGGCGAGGAGCCAGCGGCAGCCCGAAGTGGAGCAAGAGGTGCTCGTCGCGACAACCAGCGAGGCCAAGCCAGTGGAGGCTAATTACAGCGAAAATGAGCCGAGTGGCGCCCAGGTGGCGCTGGCGGCCAACTTGCTCAACCAAACAAGCCCAAACTCGTTGGCCGGCTCAACGCAAGCGAGCGGCTCTGAGGCGGACTTGGCGCTACTTTTGGACGAGTCTGGGCCAACAAGGCACCAGGAGCGAGTGGGTCACCTGAACTCCTCCAACCAAGAGTCAGCTGAGCAGCAACAAACGTCCACGCAAGCAAGCCCAACAGTCAATCTAACCAGTCAAGTGCCAAAGTCGGGAAGTAATCGACACCAAGAGGATGTTGAGCAAAATGTGATAAAAGCGGCCGACGAGAGCCAGCCGAGGCCCTCGTCGTCTGGCTTGGAGGCGGACAAGAGGCAGGCGGGGCTGGGGGAGCCAGAGAGACAAGCTAGTGGCACAAACTCGAGCCTTCCAGCCGAGAGTCAGCTGTCTGCGGGCACAAGCGAGACCAGCCGGCCAAACGTGGGCCCCTCGAGCAGCCAAGCGACGCCAGTCCCAAGCCGGGAGTTGGCTGTCAGCAAGACGGAGGCAAGCAGGGTGGCGCCCGATTCAACCGAGCGGCCGGGCCAAACGGAGGTCGAGTTCACGCCGGAGATGCTGCAGGATCACAGCCACGAGACGGACAAGCTGCGCCATAGGCCCAGACCAGAGGGGCAAAGCTCGTTCAGGTTTCCGGCGCAGCTGCAGCCGAAGCAGCAGGCGGTGGCGGCCACCAAGCTCGAGACTGGAAATTGGCTTCCGGCTTCGGAGCGCCAGCCGCACAGAGGCTCCAGTTGGCGAGGCTCTGCCCAAGACACGGGCGCCCCAACTCACCCGAGCCCATTCCGTCAGCGCCAGCGCCAACAGCAGCAGCAACAGCAGCAACAACGCTACCAGAGTGTCAGATTCGAGCCGGACCTACAGAGCTTGGACGAGTTTGCGGACGATCAGGTGGAGGGCGCTGGCGCACTCGATGGAGCGAGCTTTCTGGTGGCGCAAAACGGCGAGTTAAGCTACCAGTCGTCGCTGCAACCTAAACACGTTCCGCCGCCATTCGTGCCCGACGAGCACGCCCACCCTCAAGACCAGTGGGCGGGGCTTGTCCGAGCGCCCCAGACAACAACAACAACGGCAGTGCTGCCCACCAGACTCAACGTAGCCGTCCAGAAGGGACGCTTCTTTCTGCCCTCGAGCCGCTTCGTGCTCCACCACCAATTGAAACAATCCGACCCGCAAGCAGCCGCGCCAGCCCAAAGCGAAAATCCAAAGCAGCACCTGATATCCTCGCTAAAGGCGAAAAGCTTTGGTCTGTTGCCCCGGCTTGCAGCCAAACTGTTCAACACTCAGGCAGAGAAGGGAGCCGAAGTTCTGAATCAGCAGCACAGCTTTCAGACGGCCACCCACAACTCGCCCCACTACCAGCACCACCTGTCCACGGGATCAGGTTTATCCGGCAAAGCGGGCAAGTTGTTCCCAAAGGGCCAGCTAGTGAAGAGTTTGTTTTCGCGCGAGCCGCAGAGCAAGGGGGCGGCCGGCTTGCTGCCGCTAGCTGGAAGCCGGAGGCCCAACGCTGAGCAAACAAGCACTCAGGCCAGCCGGCCACTCAATCTGCCCCAATCTCGTTTGGTTTTGATGAATGGACAGGTGTACTCTGTGTTGAGTGGCCAGCAGCCGGAGGCGAGCGTAAACAGTGGCGCCAGCGGAGGCGCTGCCAGTGGCGCCGCTGCCGCCGCCGCCGCCGCCTCTAAGAAGCAAGCGGACAAAATCAGCGCCATCTTCGACCACCAAACCAGCGACACAAGCGAATTTCCCGTCTTTGAGGCGATGGGCGCCCAGCACATGATGGCCCCATCCGCCTCAATGGGATCCACGCGCCAGGCGAGCCAGCAGCAGGCTGTCTCGAGCGCAAGTTTACGCTGCGATAGACCGAGACATGTAATCCAAGCGGACAGGGCAGTTGTGAATCACATCCTCCAGAGCCAGCAAAACTTTGTTATTGCTCGAGTGCCCATCAAGAAGTACGTGAGGCCAGAGGTTTCGGCCGCGCGCGCGCCAAGCCACGTTTACCACGCCTTTCCGGTTCCAATGGCGGCCGCAATGAGCGCGCCAGGCCCAGTTGGACCCAACGCCGGCTTTGGGTTTGCGACGAACAGGGCGCCCGTCTTTCAGCCGCCCGCCACCTCGATCGAGGTGTCCGCCTCAGTTCCGCGCCAGAGCATCTGGCAGTCGCTGGCAAACCTGGTGAGCAGTCTGCGCTACGGGTCGCGCCGGCCCGAGTTGCAAGCGGCCAGCCTGGTGGCCAGCTCGAGTCCGCCGGCCGTGTTCGTTGATGGGCCGCTCATTTTGGCCGCAGCTAGACGGCTCCAGCAGCAGGAGCAATGGCGGCGGCAGCGGCGGCGGCGGCAGCGACGACAGCGCCGCCTCGACCTGCAGGACGCCAGACGAGCGGGCGGCCAGCTAGCACTTGGCTCGGGCGCCGTCTTCTTGCGGGAGCAGAGCTACTTTCAGCCCGAGCAGCAGATTGACAGCTTCGGGCTTGCGAGCGCCTCGGCTCCCCCCGGCGCCCACTACTCTGAGGCGGCCTTTGCAGCGAGCGGAGCCCAAGCGGAGCAAGTGGATCCAATGCGGAGATTGCTGATGCTGAAAACGGCCACCGAGGAGGAGGTCTGCTCGCCCGTTAGCCAGATGGACTCGAAGATCAAGTACAGCTGCGTGCCCAACTACTGCGTTGTCTTGGCGCTCGCAAACTCAACAAACGCAGCCAGCCAGTCGGCGCAGGTGAACTCGAACGTCTACTTCAAGGGGAGCAGCTCGATGCAGGAGTACAGCGGCCAGCGTGGGCCCATCGAGGGCAAGCAAGTGAACCAGGGGCGGCCACTAAACGAGACTGGCGGGCAGCACGTTCAGGTGCAACAATTCGACGATCTACCAAACCAAGGGCCAATGGTCACCTACACTCACCTGAACGCCTACAATCCGCCTGTTGTTAGCAGGCTGAGCCAACCCCAGCACCAACAATTTGTGACCACAAGCCAGGCTCTCGATGCGCTCGCAAACAACGAGATCAGCTTGGGCGAGGATTCTGCCGAGGAGCTGGGCGTCAACATTGGACCGACTGGCCCAAATGAGCTCGCCTTCAACGGCCAAGCGGTCGTTTATCAGCCCTTTGGCCAGGCGAGCAACGTGCCCGTCGACCAAAACACCGGCCTCCTCTACATGCAATATCCTGGCGGCGGCGCTAGGCTAGCGTTTGCGCGCGGCAACAAGAGGCCAGCAAGCGGCCGGCTGGCTAGCACTGGCCGGCCGACCAGCTCGCCGAGCGGCAAGCGGCCGGCGAGCAGCCTGGAGCCGACCGTCACCTTTGGCACTGCCTACATTGAGACGTCGCCAATGCCAATGCCAATGCCAGAGAGGACAAACAGCGAGGAGCAACAGGACGACGACCAGCACGAGCCCTCAGTGGAGCGGCCCCGAGCCCGAACGCCGACGGCCGAGGCAGAGGGAGGGGGGCGCAGCAAGCGGCCGGCCGCTGGCAGCCTGAATCTGAGGGAGGAGACCAGAATCGATCACTATGGACCGGCGCTGACTGAGGCGGGCGAGCCAAACGAGTTTCTGTCGGCGGTCGATGAGAAATTGGAGCGGCCGATTCGAGTTTTGGGGAGGCGACGGCGGAAGAGGAAGAGAATTGGGCCGAGTCCGTGGGCGCAGAAGGCTGGTTTGGTTGGCGTTGAAAATGGGGGTTCGAGTGCTGAGAACTCGCTGATTGAGAATGCGGCGCCAAGATTGAGGCATTACGTGTATAACCATGGCGACCAAAGGCCGGCACTCGAGCAGAGCCGGGCTGGTTCAAGCGAGCGGCCATTGGGGCCCACTGGGAGGCAGCAGCGGCGGCGCGCGAACGGGCCGCATAATGGATGGGCAGGTGGGCCAACTTATGTAAACAGGGGCGCCAACTTTGGCGGCCAACACGAGTCCAGATTGCGGCCGAGCAAACCCCCGGGGCCGAGCAATGGGAGCTCCGGCGGCTATGGCGGCCAGGCAAGCGATAGCGCTGGCAACAGAAACGCAAACGATGGGAGCGACGACGGCGACGAGGACGACGACAACGCTGAGAGGGATGAAGAGGAGGAGGCGGATGGGCGAGAGGCTGCCAGGCCAGATTACGATCAATCAGCGACTGAACCAGAGCGGCCGAGCAAAGTTCATGGCTCGAGCGGCGAGCTTGAGAGGCCGCAAGCCCATTGGCGGCGCCAGACAACTAAGGCAGCCCATCGGCGGCCGCTAGTGCCGAGCGTGGCGCCCATAACCCAGCAGGCGGTCAATGTGAGCAACACCATTCCTATTGTTGACGGGCGCGCAGTGTACGGCGCCGAGCCATTGCAAGGGCGCGAGCGGAAAACCCGACGCGACAACCAGGCCACCAATGGGACCAGGCCGCCCACAACTGGAGCGCCAACGCAGGGGCCGCTGCGCTACGGACTGCGCCAGTCGACGCCGTTGCCGCCGCCGGAGAGGAGCGACGAGGTTGAGCCGCCAGTTGGTGGCGCAACCAACGACGACGAGCCGAACCCCTCCACCGACTCGGACTTGGCTGGCCCAAGTTCAACAGAGTGCGACTGTGCCAACTCCACCCTCCCAACTGGCCTCCCAGCGGCTGGATACGCAATCGGCGCCAGATTCAACGACACCCAGCAACCGCCGGCAGCCCAGCTTAGGGGCCAAAACTCGAGCGTTCGCGCCACGCCCAAACGCAACCCAACCACCTTGAAGCCGAACACCAGGTTTGCGGCCCAAAAGAGTGGCCAGTCGGAGTTGTTGTTGGCGAAGGATCGGCGCCAGATTGAGCCGGCGAGCGGCGAGTTCTCGAACGGGTCCGTTCGTTACTCTACAAAGAGGCCATACAACTTACGCAATACAACCTACAAAAATCTTATGCAAAGCAACAGCGGCCAAACTGGCGCCTCAGATGTGGTGAGCCAACTGCCGCCGAGCGGAAGCAGTGCAAGCAGCGCGCACACTGGCAGCCCGGCCGAGGAGAGCCCGAGCTTGGCTTACAATCGGGCCGACATCAGCACAACGACCGCGCTCTCCGTTGCAGCTGAGGCGGCCGCGGCCAAGGACGAGCAGGCGAACAGAGTTTGGCGCCAGGGTGGCGGCCCAACGAGCAGCCTGGCCACCGACGACGAGCGGCGCCACTCGGCCAACAACCAAACCCAATTCGACGACAGCTACTCGGAGGAGCCGGCCGCAAGGCATTACCTGGCCGAGGAGGGGCGGAGGGCGAGCGCGGACGAGCTTGGGGGCGAGGCGAGGCTTGCGGCGTGGCCGGTGGGTGGCGGCGCCAACGGGAGCCAGGCCGAGTGGGCCGGCTCAGGGGCGAGCGGCGACGGGGGCGGAGGAAGTCGAGCGAGGGAGACTGGCGGTGGTGGGGAGGGCGAGGAGGCGAGCACGAGCGCCCCCTTCAGGCCGGCCTCAGTGAACGACATCTTGGCGCAGGCGAGACGAGAGAGCGGACTTGGGGCCGGCCAATCGGCTCAGGGGGCTCAGCTGCGGCCGGCGCCGGCCAAGTGGGCGCGCGCGCACCGAGCTAGCGGAAACGCAACCTCCAGGGGCAAGGGCGCGGCCAACCAGGAGGCGGGGGCCGAGAGCGAGGACGAGGGCGCGGAGGCCAAGGAGGAGGAGGAGGAGGAGGAGGCGACGCCGCACCAGTACCAGATTCAGTTGCGCTGGAGCAACAGCAGCTCGGCGGAGGCCAACCGGCGCGAGCCTCAGGCGGCCGGCCCAGCTTCGGCCTCGGCCTCGGCCTCAGCCTCGGGCGCAAGGCAGGCGAAGGGACTGGAGGGCGGCGAGCAGGGGCTCGAGGTGGACAAGATGGGCGAGCGGGTGCGCGACCGGCTGTTCGAGCACCGCGAGGAGGAGCACTGGCACGACAAGCGCTGGTTGAGGGGGGGCTCGAAGCGAAAACTGGTGGCCGGCAAGTGGGTGCTGGTGCCAATGGAGTTGGGTGCGCGCAAGTTTGACTATGGACCCGAGGGGAGCGAACGCGAGACGCCCATTGGGGGTCAGCTGGCGCACGAGCCGAGCAAGGAGGAAACTGCCAAACACTTTGCCATTCCAACGCCAAACTTTCGCCAGAGCGCCAAGTTTGTCGATTGGGTGCTCAAGGATGTGGACATGGGCGAGGAGCCGGGCGAGCCGAGGGTTGAGTCAGCGCGGCCGGCGGCGGCGCAGCAGCAGCAGCAGCAGCAGCAGCAGCCAGTTGCAGCGAGTTCCGCGGGCGAGCAAAACAGGACCAGCGAGCGTCGACTTGCGCAAAGTCGCTAGGCGCCGCCCATCGGAGAGGCCAATGGGCGCTCTCGGCTCGAGCGCCAATGTAAATGTAATGCACACTTCGCCCTGGGAGCCCCCCTTGGCCGGGGCGAGGAAGTAGTAAATATTCAACGCAACAAACTCGGCTTAGCTCTCTCTCTCTTTCTCTCTCTTTCGCTGGCCGCTTCAAGGCGCCTTGATCTCGGCTCAGCCGGGCGCCAAAGCCAAGGAGAGCCGTTAATTAATCAGCCGGCTTGATGGCGCGAGTGGCGATTGCCGGCTAGATCGGCCGACACCATTAATCTTTCCGGCCAACTTGGCTGACGAGCGAGCGCGCGCAAGTTCATCATCAGAGTTGGGCTCGAACTCGGCCGATCTAATTAATGTTCAAGCGGGCCGGATCAAAGCCGGGATCACCTTTTGCGCAACTGAGCGAGCGACACTAAGCAGACCAGAGCGTCGGTGGGCGCAACTCTGGCCCTTTGCACGAAAACCAAGCCCAACTTTGGGGCCGACCATCTAATTATTCAAAAGTTTCACAAGCAGAGGCAATGGAGCCAGGCGAAAGCGGGCCACCAAGCTGACGTGTTGCAATAAATTTGGCTCGCATCCTATCCAGCTGGCCACTGGGCCGACCTCACTTGTCGCCGCCCTCAGAGTCGCGCTCAAATTGGCCCGCCGCTCGAATTTTGCGCCGCGCGCACAAAATTGGCGCGCTAGTTCAATTTGGCACGAAACTGGCCGCTGGTGGCGCCAGTCGCGCTGGCTTCAAGAAAACTAACACTTTTTTGGCGCCCAGAGAGAGGCGCCGATCATAAATCAAATTTTCAACTCCGTTCAACTCCGAGGGCCGCCGCCCGACGCTAGGATAGTGCGCGCGCCACTTCCGCCTCCCCCGGCCGCTCAAGCGGGGCGAGAGGCGTGTCCGGTGGGCGGCGAGCCCATGCAAATGGAGCCAACCCTTGGCGGCCGTGAGAATGTCACGCCTGAGGCCCCTCTAAGCCGAAACAAAATTAATTGGCTCGGCCTTCCGCCCAACGCTGGCCACCTACCTCTCGAAACTCGCAGCGGCCCTTCCCTTGCGGCTTATCGGGCGTCAGCTCCATTATGTCACCTGCGCCTCGGCAAACAGGGCGCCAAGGTGAGCCAGCTGATGTGCGCCGTCCGGCGGCGTCCGCTCGCTCGAGCACACTGGCAGGCGAACATTAATTTCCAACCTCCTCCAGGCCAAGCTCGCGCCACCAAATCTGGCCCCCTTGGTTGCCAATCTGGCCGCCGATCTATGCAAAGCTAAGCCCGGCGAGATCTCGTCCGATGGCAACGAGGGGCCAATCGTGTGGCCGGCGAGCGGCCGCTTGGATGGGCCGGCCGAGTCAGACTAATTGAGGGCAACACGAAGGGGCTCGTACAATGGGAGCCGGGCGAGCGTAAGGCTTGTACGCGATTGGCTGGCCATTGATTGATGCAATTCCACTGCACTTGCGCGGCTCCCCCCCCCTCCGCAAAACGGCCACCGAGCGGCCGGCCAAACAATACGAGCGCCAACAGCAGCAGCAGCAACAACAACAACGGGGCCCAAATTGCTCCTATCTAATTATGTTGAAACCAACGCGCCGGCCAACTCGGCCAGCCCGTCCCCTGCTCGCTCTGCCCCTGGCGGCGGCGGCGGCGGCGGCGGAAGTTGCCAGCAGACCCAATAAAAGCGATCGCGTGCTCGATCGGTTTGGGCCGGCGCACTTCCGCTACCGAGCGAGTTTTGACAAAGGGCGAGCGCTGGATTGCACGCGATTGGCCGGCCCATCATTAGGGGCTCGGCAGCTCGGCGGCGCAACTAGAGTCAACTTGATCATGTAATTGGGCGATATTATTACTTTAGATGGAAACCAAATATTTGTCCGCTCTCCTTGATTGTGGGCCCCCAAATGGTATCATTGCGCGCCGGTTGCAGGGGCTCGCAAGTTGGACAAGTTGCGCGGCCAGCGAGGAGGCAAATGAATGATTACAAATTCATTCTGAGTGCTCCGCGCCGGCCAAAGCAAACCAGCGGCGGCGGCCAACTTGAAAGTGAGCCAGGCAGCAGCGAGCGCCATCGGCTAGAGCCGAGCCGGATTTTATTGTTTGAGTTTGGGGGCTCCATTCTGGCTTTTGGGAGCAATAATTCAATTGCTCGCGCGGCCGGCCGATTGAGACGGTGGGGCCGCTTTTATGGGGCCGCCTCGCTGGCTGCTTGGCGAGCGGCGTCCCCCGCAGGACTATAGCGCCGTTCGCGACTCGCGACAATAAAATCTCATGCTCGCGCATTGCAAACAACTTGTTTAATTGGCGGTCGGCCCGTTTGCCGCCTCCAGAATTTAGAGTGCATTTAGAGAAGGAGAGCGCAACTTCCAAATTCCGAAGCCAACTTTTACTACCAAATTTCGTCCGCTTGCTAAATTTGCGCCGGTCAAGCTGAATGAGTGACTGTTGGCCGGTCCAATTTGAGCATAAAGTGAGATTATTGTCGAGTTTTGGCTCAGCAAGAAACAAGCGCAATGGCAATCAGAGTTGCCCATTATGTAAGCCAACCGAAGCCGCAAAGCCAAGCTCGTTTCCTACTTCTCCTTCCTGCCTGCCTTGGCCGAACTTGGCGAGATGTTTCAATGGGCATTGTTGTTGCCGTTTAATGTGCAAATCTTTCATTGAGCGTAAACTATTAGCGGAACGCCGACTAGCCAGCCAGCCAGTCAGCCAGTCAGCCAGCAGCGAGAGTTTAAAGCAATGGAAGCACGAGTTGGATGATGCTCATTCGAGTTGACGAGTCCAGAATGCAGCCAACTGGCATGACATCGGCTCTGCTAGCCGGGCGGCCCTTCCCTTTGCCTTAGCCGAGTCCATTGTTGTTTGGGGCGCCGCTCGCGCACAACAAGCCCGGCTCGATCGGAGACGCGAGCTAAGAGTACAAACAAGCTGGCGCAATCAAACACCAGGCTCGCAACTCGAGCCCGTCCCATGGAGGCAAATGCGGCCGCTCATTTGTAAGGCTCGCGGCTCGAGCAAGTCTCGGCCAAGACTTGCGATGTTCAGACTGATTGTTGCTCCCACTGCCTCTGTACAGAGTTGCCAAACAGACGGACAGACGGACGGGCGGTCTGTCTGATGTGATTTGCATTTCGGCCCGCTCTGGTCTAATTTAAATTTGCCGCCCCCAAAACCAAAACAAATTCCCCATCGACATAATGAGTCCAGTCCGGAAGTGGCGGCCCCGCCCCTTGTTGGTCCCCCGAGCGAACTCGTTTGCTCCTGGCCGCCAGCAAGCGGCTTTGGGGCGCTCGAAATTCAGCGCCCGCCAGTTGGGCGCTGGGCGCTGAGGTGGCGCAAATAGGACTGCATCGTTCAATCAACGTCAATCGAGTTGCGCGTTAAAGCCGATGAATCATCCTGGAGCAAGCGCCTTATTTGTAAGTCAAGCAGTAGCCTGGTTTGAGCTCGGAGGCTCGGCCGGCGAGCTTGGCGGCATCACCGGCCGCCCGCTTTCCAGTCCATTCGGCGGCCCGCTCAACGTTGCGCCGGCCGCCCCCAGCGGTCGCAAGCGCGCCCGTTTGCTAAGCTTTGGCGCCTCCCCCTCCGAGAAGCGGGGTGATAATTTTGAGCCGGCCCAAAGTTTGCAAAGCCAAGTGTCTGGACGAGCGCACGAAAAGTGGGCCGAGCAAACAAGAGCGCGTTCACTCGCTCTCGCTCTCGGCCAAGTTGGCTCCAGTTGGCGTTGCCATTATTTGAATGACGTTGATTTATGCGTGCGATTTGTTTTCCAGCTCAAGGCGCCCAAAGTTTGGCTCGCGCGGACAGAATCAATCGATGCGCATTGAGAGTTGGGCGCCTAGCGACAGCCGGAAGGAGCAGCGCCAAGAGCGCGGAGAGGCTCTGCGATGTGCGCGAGAGTGGCGAGTGGGGGGCGCATTTTTCATAGGCTTTCACGGGCGGCTGAGGCGGCCAATCGAGTTTGGTTGGCGGCGCTCGTTCAGCGAGCTTGAAATTGAGCCCCTCCAGCGGGGCCAGTCGCTCGCGGGCGGAAATGAATATCTCTCAGGGGCGGCGTCGTCACCTTTCGAGCGGCGCGCACGTAATCCTGGCCTAGCGAGCGCCGCCTTTTGCGCGCCAAGATTACGTGACTTGCGCGAGCCGGTTTAGTTTAAACGAAATTGGACAGGAGACAAGATTATTAATCCGCCGCCGCCGCCGCCGCCGCCGCCGCCGCCGCCTCCTGAGGCCCAAGACTAGCCGGCCTGGCGACCTGGAGTGGCTGTCGGCTGGATTTCGAGCTTAGCCGTCGAGGGCCGGCGACTGTTTTGCTGGCTTGCTTGGCGGGCGGCGCTGGCACTGGCACTGGCACTGGCACTGGCGCAAGGGGCCGAGCGCGCGAAGGCGGCAGACAGGAAGAGGAAGTGAATTAATCGACGCCGTCGCTGCATCTTGTCGCCGCGTCAGCCAGCCCAAAAAACGCGCCGCTTGATTTATAATCTCATCACTCCGACGCCAAACAAAACGCGCGCCGATTGAGCCGTTGCCTCGCAGTGGAAAGCAAACAACTGGGCCAGATTATTTAATTAAAACTCGCTCAAACTCGAGCGGCCAGCTTGACTTGGCCGATTTGCACTTGAAACATTCGTAGCAAATGAAAAAAGGCGCAGAAAACTCACCTTGAGCTGGAACTCGAGCTTGAGCCTTGGCCCAAATTGGCCAATCCGACCCGACCGCTTTGGCCGCCCTCTGTCGCGCTACTTCCTCTCAGCATCCTCCTGTTTCCTGTCTCGTAAGCATCGCGCACAAAGGTTGGATTCTCGTAGATTGTTGCCGCCTGAGTCCTGCTGTTTGCGCCCCTGCAACTCGAAAGGCCAACTTCCTGGCTCGAGCCCAACGAACTCTGGCGCCAAAACTTGCTCGGACTCTTGAGGTGGGCGACGGGCGAGTTGTGGGTGGAGGAGAAATAGTCGCTTGTAATGCTGCCGCTTCGTTCCCTTTGAGAGCGGCACTTCCGCTCGCTCGCGTTGGCTGCTGTTTTAAATAACCTCAAGGATTCGTGGCAAACACTTTCGCGCGCACCAACTTGGGCCGCCCTCTTTGTCGGACAGCTCTGAACTGGAGGGCGCTCACTTTCACCTGGCGACAATGGAACCCAGTTAAACCTGCCACTCTCGCCTCTGCGCTCGCTTGGACTAGTTTGCTTGCTCTTGAAACTGAGCCGGTGCTCAAAATCGCCCGAGTTTGGCTGTCCCTCAAACTGTCGCGCTCTGGGCCTCCGATTTGAATGACCCGACCTGCTCGGGGCGCTGGCCTTGCCACTATCACATGCACTGCGCAATCCGTCTGCGCTGGCCCCCCCTTCGCCCGCTAGCTTTTGTCGCGTGAACAGTGGCGCCATCGGTCTTGCGGACTTGATATCACTTGAACATCCCAGTTCCTGCTCAGATCCAGCCCCACTGAGCCCGCTCCTGCCGCCTGGTGGCCTCGGCCGCGACCTTGCCCGCTCGGGATTGCTCATGGCTTATTCTGATCCACTCTCTTGCTACAATGTTAGCGAGTTCTGGGCTCGTCTGCTGTAGAGAGGAGGTTGTATTGCGTTAATTCGATTAGACCCTCAGTGGAGGTTGGAATTTAGGATTGGTTGCGCCGTCTGGCGGGCGCGAATTCAACTAGCACAACGTGCGCGAAACCACGTTTTCGTCTGTACACAATCGGAATCCTCTCATCAGAATCATAACAACAGATGCTCTCGCGATCTCCAGACTTGTTAATTTAAACCGTCCACCTGTCCGTTTGTGCGTTGATGTGTTGACATCATTAGGTTCATTAACTATGGCCAAGAGTCTCAGATCAAAGCGGAGGAGGAAGATGAGAGCCGAGAAGCGGATCGTGAACGCTAAAAAGGAATTGGTTAAACTAAAGGAGGTAGCTGCTAAGCTTCATGGCTCTGCAGGTGGCAAGTTAAGTAAGGAGACGCTCGAGGCTAGCATTCCAGACGTGCAGGTCGTGGGCGAGGTTCCAATGGCCGTTGATAGTGATACAAATACAACAGCAACACGAAAGGGGAGATTGCAGATTGACAATCGATGGATGAACCAGAGGAAAATTAAGGCCATCAAGAGTAAGATAAAGAAGCACAATAAGAAGAAGGCTCGACGTGGTAAATCCGCCGGCCTAAGCTCTCGCAAGGCCAAGAGAAGCATTAGGAAGTAGGATGCTGGCAGATGTTCACACCGATTTGAGCGACTAGAAAGCGTCGAGTATTTTCTGTACAGGGTTCACTTTGATGAGTAAAGATGTCGCCCCTCTCTGCTCCTCACGCGCGCTCAGTCCACAATTGGTTGGGTGGCCAGGTGAGGACTAGCAGCCCGGAAGAAGAAGGCAAATAATCGAGTTGCTCAGCAGGTATCGGGAATCGATGATGCCATATGAATGCAAATTGGCTACTCCGACAGCGCCACTGTTGGTGCCCCCACTGTTGTTATTCACATGAATGAACGCGTGCGTCCCTAACAAGACCGCGACAAACACAACCTAGCCGAAAGCACTCTATCTTTTATTACCAGCTTCCTGTCTGCCGCCTACTTTGGCTATGGCACAGATTCGTCGGCCAACCTTTCTCGGGCAGGCCGAGCCAGCCGCTGCCAGTTGAGGCAGCCTATTGGCAATATTTGAGGCGCACGAACAGGGGCGGGGGGCCCTCCAAGCTGATTGGCAAGCGCGTTTTGGCCGGCGCTCATTTGCGGCTCAAATGCCAGCGTCTAACACGGATACTCACTTTATTGAGTCCCCGTTGTTGCTAGATTGAAGCCTCACGGCCTCTAACCTGGGAAGAGCGAGCTAGTATGGAAAGAGGCCAGCGCTGGACACAAGTAAGGTAACCACTTGAAATTCAGCCACTCAATTCAGGGCTCGACCCTCTCGTGTTTATATTAGAAAACTTGATTTGCCATTTGCCGCTGACAGTCTAGCGCCGGCCGCCTGCGCGAGTGGCCCCACAACTAGAGCGCCGCGAGAAAGAGAGGGAGCCGGTCTGGCTGCAACTAGCTTTCCAACGCGAATTTGCATATAAATTGACACTGCGAGCAGGAACTGTGTCCGCCAAGTTGTAGTGCCACTAGAGTTCAATTGAACTTAACTGAGCCTGCAGAGCCAAGTCGCCTTTCGCCAAACTGCAAGTTGCCGGCAGCGGCCACTCGTTAGCCATTGAAGTGGATGGTCGCATTGAATTATGATACAAGTCTGGGCGGGTAAAGTCTCTGGGTTAAATTTAACGAGCAACGAGGGTGGACGGTTGTTAGCCCTTTGGCTGGGCCTGAAAGATAAGCAGCACCAGCGGCGGCGGCGGCAGTGGCGCCAGTAAGGCTGCGTCTTAGCGTTGGATTGGCCTAAACTAGAGATTAGTGTCAATGGATAAGTTTAGGCACTAGGCTTTTGCGGGGCCCAAATGGATGCGAGCGCCGTTTGCTTGTTTTTGAGCTTGGCGGGCGCAAACTTGGAGGCAAGCTGGTTTGCGCTGGTCCACTTTGCATTGCATACGCGCCCCTCGGCGGCGGCGGCGGCGGACGAGACGCGCGCTTAGCCGACAAGCCAGCCCGGCTCAATGCGCCTCTCAGCCCATATGATTGGCCGCCGGGCGGATAATTAATCTGCCATCGATGGGCCAACTTCGCTGGTGGGCGCGTCGCTGGCACTTCCGCCGTCGGAAGTGCTGGCTGGAGCGAAACTCCATCTTGCTCGCTCTCCGCCTCTCGCGAGTCCTCCCTCGAGCGCGCGCTTCATGGGCCTCTCGCTGGTGGCTTCAGATTTCAGGCTGCCGCCGCCGCCTCTGCTGCAAGTTGGCCCCCGCAACCAACCGGCTGGCCACTGAAATGGGAGCAGCCAAGAGTCCGGTTGCTGGCAGCAGTGACGCCTATGTTTACTTAGCCGAGTTTGGTTCTGAAGAGGCGAGGTTGGCGCTGTCAGCGGCGACGGACGCGCCGTGAAGGCCCAAAAAGGCTAGCGTGAATTTGCGTGCCGGAAGTTGTTTTCGTGAAAATTCGATTATCGTCGAGCGCTGATTGATTTTTGGCGCTCGAATTGAAGGCATGAATCATCGGCATTAGCCATCCGAGTTCCGCTTCCAGCTCTCTCCTCCCACTTCGCTCGCTGGCCTTTGAAAAGTGCAACCAGGTGCCCGAGTGGCGGCGGGCGCGCAATTAATCATGGGCGGCCCAACGGCGGTCAGCTGATGCGGCGGCGGCGGCGGCGGCGGCGCCAACAGGGACCAGCCGGTTAATCGAGGCGGCCGCCTCTGTTGCGCAACCCGCGAGCAGTCGCTCGTCCCCGAGGCTGCCGGGGCTGCGAGCGGGCGCGCGGCTGGAAATTCGTAATGATAATAGATGAGTAGTCGCACGCTTTTTTGGCCCCAAACTGAGCCCAATCTTTCGCTCGGCAACAATCGATCTCGGGCTCCGCTTGCCTGCGAGCGGGAAACGTGATAATCAGGTGATTTATATGCCAAGTTCAATTCATTTTTCTCGCCAAAACTCGCCTCCAGAGGGAGGCAAGTCGGTGGGGGCGGCGCGCTCGCTGCAAGTCGCAACCCCTTGAGTTTGGGCGGCTTGAGAGGGAGAGAGAGAGAGTGGCGACGGGGGGAGCCGTTTGGCCGAGAGGTGCGCGCGTGTGTTGTTGATCGGCGCCTGTCAATTGTGTCCCCGCTGACACATTCGGAAGCCATTTGGGCGCCCCGACTCCGGCAAGCCAGTGTTGCCTGGCATGAGCGGGCGCCCATAATTATGGCCGCCAGGCGGAGGCGGCGCCGGCTAACCTGAGCGAGCAGCCCGGAAGAGGAGCTCCAATTGGATTAGCTGCTCGAGGAGCTCCAGCTTATCTCAGTTTTCAATTTTTACCACTGTCGTTTGAGAGATTGTTGGGCCAGTTAGAGGCGAGTCAGCTGGAGGAGTGTGTTGGCGCGCAAGCTAGATTTTGGCGCCCAGATAAGTGGCGCCCGGCCAATCCTTGGGCTGGACCCGCTTCCGCTTGAGCGAGGCCGGCGCCGCCAAGTCGCACTCTCACGGTCCCAATGGGCTCCTGGCGCAGGGGGCAAAGCCAAGGCTCTGCCAGTCTGAGGGCAACGTGATCTTTGCTGCCACAGACGGGCGTACACAGTCAGAGCTGCTGCCTCGTGGGCGTGCGCCAGGCGAACGTGAGGAATGGAAATCGCACGTTTAATCAACAGCAGAGGCTCGCTTGAGTGAAAACAGGTAGCAGGTCGGCGGGTTATAATGTCGCGGGCTCAATCAAAACGCCTCCAAGGCGATATATTTGCGCCCTCAAACGCGAAAAACTCATTCCCGCCGGCCAGCAAACCCGGCTCCTGGAAGCGATGGGCCCCCCCCCCCAAAGCCAACAATATTTGCTCCTATTTGACTAAGACAAACGATTTCCTCCACCACCACCACCATTAATACACTAGCTTGGCCTTGTTCTGTCCGCCTAGCTGGCTCCTTCTCTGCAAATAGAACAACAATTCAATTAGATGCCTGGCGCCGTTGTAGCCGAGGGGCCCAGGTGAGCGCTCGGCGCGCTCGCCTCGCGCGGCCGGCAAAGCGGGCGAAATTAGTTTTCTCTGCTCGGATGCGGCCTGGATCCACTCGACGAGCTTTCGAGTGGCTGCAGGGGCGACCTTTGTTTTGTGTAGGCGCCCAAGGTTTTTGGCCGCGCGTTTTGCGTTGTGCGCCAGCCAGGCTCTGTTGGCGCCACACAAACTGGGCCTATCTGTGCGCGAGGCCGAGCGCGGCGCTCGCTCCAAAATGGGCGGCCAGCTTTGAGGCTCTAGCGAGTTGGCGACTTGTCGCGCGCGCGCTAGGCGCTCAGCTGGGCGAACACGAAAACAAAGGAACAAATTCGCCCAACTCCAAATGGAATCGAAAATAATAAAAACTCGCAAGCCGAGAGTGGCGCACAATGAGCTGGCCGCGGGCCGAGCTGCGTCCGCCGGAAGGGGGAGGGATCAATTAAGAGGGGGAGGGCGAGCGCGAGGAGGTGGCGCCACCGGCGAGCCTCTCTGGTGGCCGGCGCACAATGGCCGCCTCCTCTCGCGCTCGCTTTTTCGCGCCATCTCGGCAAAGTTTGAGCGGCTCCGGCCGACATATCGATTGGAAATAACGAGCAAGAGTTGGTGGCTTTCATGAATTATTCATCCACCTCCGAGCGGCCCGGCCGGCCGCTAGAGTTTTGAAATTTGGCGCCAAGGAGGAAGTCGAGCCCCGCGATTGATTGATCAGACTAACGGCGAACGGACTCGCTCCAACAATTAACGCCCAACGGCTGGCTAGCCAGCCAGCCAGCCAGCCAATCAGAAGGAGCGCGCAGCTCCATCTCTGCGCCAGCGAAACCCGGAAGGCAACCATTAACTTGCCGCCGGCCAATGGGACGGTCAATGTTATCGATGGCGCAAGACCAACGAAGCTCAATTGAAAACTGGCCGGCCCATCATTAGAGGCTCAAGCTCGGCCGGCAGCGAGCCGACTGCTTTGGGGCCAACCAGTTTATGCTTGAGCGCTTGCGCTTGCAGCGGCCGATAACATTGTTTGGCCGGCCGACTCTAACGCGCGGCGGATGCGGCAAAAATTAGCCGCAAACTGGGGCCTCAATTAGTGTGGCCATTTGTTGGACTTCTAGTCGCTGGCTGCGCCACTAACGCTCTGAATGGATGGCGCAAGATGGATCGGCTCGGCGATTAGAATCTCCAGCTTGACAGCGCTTTTTGCTGGCCAAACTGTCGCATTGAGCCCCTAGGACAGCGCGAGGAGCCCAAAGCCACTTGACTCCTCCTCTGCGCCAATCGAGTGTGGCGAGTTTTGCGCCAACATTGGCGCCGCGGCCCAACTCACCTGGCCGCGCGCCGGTCGCCCCAAGCGACGGCATCCGGCCGCGCGGGCAGCTCGCCGGCCAAATGCAATTTCGTCCAGGAGCTCGCCTTGCCCACTTCATAAATCACGCTCGCCCCTCTCTGCGCGCGAGAAGCTCGCGAGGCGAAACTGGCCGGCCAACAGTCCGGATCAATCCGGCGCTGACAATAACCGAAATGGGCAACACACTAAACTCGCCCCTCCTCTTGGGCCCAACCATTGTCGTTTATCTTGCTCCTCGTTTGTACTTTTGCCAGCGGCCACTTCCTCTGCCCCTCGAACAGAATGGAAGCCAGCGATGACAGTTGTAATCATAATCATAAAACTCCACCACCAAGTGGGGGAGGCCATTAAACTGGCTCCAAGCTCAATTTGAATAAACATTCCCATTGGCTGGCGCGGCTGGCGCGGCCGGCCGCCGCCGCCGCCACCGACGGCGACCATGACTGCCACTGCGACGACAATTACTGTAATTACGTGGCCGCTCTGGCCCAAAACTCGTCCGGCCAAAGCCGAGTTGGCGCCCGAAGCAGGTCAGCCGAGCTGCCAGCTCAAAGCCTGAGGAGGCGCCCAAAGCTCGGTGGCAGAAATCAAAATCCTCTCGCTGGATTATTTAACCTCTCGCTGGTCCAGTTTTAAAGCAAAGCCTTTGGCTCGCTTTGAGGGCCCAAAACTGTTGGCCTCTCGCGCGGCCAATCTAATGAGGGCCCATTTAATTTAATCTGGAAAGGTAAACTTCCGATTCATTTGGTGGGCGCAACCGAATTTGGTGCCAAAAACTAAAGCGGCCAAGTTTGTCCCCCTGGAGCAGGAGGCACCAAATTGGCTTGCCAAGTGAGCCGAGCGGGCGAGCAAGGGGAGCCTCTTTGCTCGCGTTGCAAGTTTGCTTCCGAAGACGCAACCAAAAATGGGAACACGAAATGAAACATCAATGCTCGAGTGGGAAGAAAGGAGCGCGAGCTGAAAGTGAGCGAGTGGATGATATTGTTGCTTCCGCCAGCAGTTGCCAGGTACAAGAGCGCGAGTTCGGTGGAAAACTTTGACGATGTAATGGAATTTACATAATGATTCATGGAGGCAAAACTTAACCATTACCGGATTGGCCGCGCCCGCTAGCAACACTAAGTGGCTGGGCCCACTTGTGCGAGAAATGGCGCCAGCTAGTCCCCGCACAAATGGGGTTCGCGATGCACCTGCAACCGGCCAGAGGTGTTGGTGGTTTTAATTTTTCCAACTTGCTCCAGTCATCCCGCTCATCGTAACTTCAAGCCTCGGCTACTTACCTGAGCTCAATGAGCGCGTTGTTCAGCCAACACGCTCGCACTTGATGCGACAAGCTGGATGAGCGAGCTGAACTCGCAATGATTTGCCTTCCTCTAACCTCTTTGCGATTGTCTCTCTCAGACATTGAGACTGATCCCCCTGAAAGCAACCTCCCTCATCCAAACTCAAATCTCCACTCTCCTCCTAGCTTCATCTCTTTGCTGATATCTCGTATCTTATTGCCAGTTTGCCGGCAACTGGCGCTCTAGTTTGAGTTCGAGCCGCTGAGCTCGAGTTTCGTCAGCATCCGACAATTTGCGCATGTCTAGCTTGGATTGTACGACTGAGGCGCCGGCACCGCCTCCGCGTGTCGCAATTTGAAAGCTCGAGTACTCCCCCCAGGCACCAGATGGAGGGCCTCTCGCAAGTCGCAGCTTGGGGCAGGCAACTGTTCGCATACTAGGTGGCGCGTCAAGCACTGAATGGGTAGCTCAACATTGAAGTGTTCCAAGATGCGAGCAGATCGTCAAAGTCAACCATCGCTACTCCAAATAAACACAACCAAACTCTCATTGTTGGGCCCTGACGAACCAAACCTGTTGAAGGGTTGCCGCTGCGAGCAATCCAATCCGAGCCTGGAGCTGTCAGGCCCGCAGATCGGCATGACCACGAGGGCTCGGATGCATATCAGCTGAACGGCGCAACGATGCGATAAGCTCAGAGTGGATGGGCCAGGTGCAAGCCAGGAGGGTGAGTTGATTTGCGAGGTTAGCAAGAGAGGGGAGGGCAGAGCGCAAAGCTATGCCAACGATAGCTTTGGCAAAGGCCGCAAATGGCCCTATGTACCACCCACTGCTATGAGCACTCATTTACCGGCTTGCGCACATTAATTTCCAAATAGATTCGTCTTCTACGCTTCTCGCCACCATTCGAAGGCTCATAAATTCACAACTATTGGCTTCCGATGGTGGAAATTATCAAAATTGTGCCATTTGATTTGAATCTCCGGGAGGCTGCAATTGTTTTATTGTTTACTGTTGGCAACATTGAACAACAACAACAACGACGAGCCAGGCTGAGCGCCCGAAAGTAGATGCAAACTCACACTCTCGGCCCTCAATCCAACTTCTAACTCTTGGCTCCGCATCCTCTCTGGCTCAGCTAGCCTCGATCACCTTTACCTTTGGCTCGGCGGCCACAAACAATTGCCAGATTCAGCTTGCTCGTGTGGAGTTGGACAACAATGGATGCAGTGAAAAATGAAACCCACTGGGTGCGAAAATTAATTCAACTTCCAATCAAGAGCTGGCGCCAACCTCCATCGAGCCTCAGCCAGAAGCGAATAAAGCGTTTTGGGGAGAAAGCTAACAGGAGAGGCTTGCACACTGGGTTTTGGCTGAGGGCCGCGCGCAATATATAAATCTAACGCCAGCTCACCCCCACTGGCTAGCACTATAAATGGGAATGGGGTCCCCTGGTTGGCCGGATGGCGGCAAAACGGGCAGCCAAGCCGCTGGGCTAGTTTGGCAGCCACTGGCGCGGTTGTTGTATCACGCGCCCAGCGGGACTCCATGCATTTTCCCACAAGCAAAGAGATCGGTTCGGAAAACTTTCCGATTCCGGGCGCCCGACAACTATGCACACTACTCCAGTTTGCCCGTCTCGCCGCCCCTCCGCTCCAGTCGGGGATTGTTCAAAAGGGCTCGTGAGCAAGATGAACTCCTTCTGGCCTCGCCGAAGCCTGTCCAGTGGCCGGCGCAAATCCACAGAGAAGCGAGTCAAGAGTTTTGAGGGCACAAGTGCCTCGTGGGCCCCCAAAGCTCAAACTGGCTCCAGTTTCCTCCTCGAACTTTCTCTCTGATGATCCTCGTGATGATGTTTGCTCATGCACACGCTGATTGTGCATGCTGTTTGCCAGCCACCGGAGTCACCATTTAATGGCCACCGAGCGCGCCGAGACCTCCGCAAAATTAGCCGCTTCCCTACGCGGCCAGCGCCAACTGGAGGTGGCGCCAAAATCGCGCACTGGGGCGCCGAGCGGACTCCAGGATGGTTTTATTACCGCGCCGGAAACTGTGCGCAAAATGCGATTTGATTTGCACCATAACAAGATGCAAACGGTCGCCCCTAATGAAGCTTTGGGCCCCATTTCGCCATGCACGCGACTCTAGTCGGCCGGCGCATTTTGCCTTGATTTCGTCCGTTTTGTGGGCTCCGCTTCCCTTTTGCGTCACCACGATTTTAGGCAAGAAGTGTCCGGCTTCCATAACGCGAAACCTAGCCAAAAAGAATGCGCAAACTTTAAAACAAACCGCCCACTTGCGCTCGCGGCCGAGCAAGTCAGCTGGGGCAGCCTCAATTGGGATGCAAAGCGAGCGCTCGACGACCGCAAACTCGTCGGCCGAGTTGGAAAATAGTCCATTCAAGTGAGAGGAAATCGATGATTAGTAATCGATCATCCTGCAATGGTTGTTCTCAGCCTACAAATGGTTGCTAGGTCTGGAAAATGCTCAATTCTGGGCCTCTTGCTGCAGCGTCGATCTGCAGACATGCATTCGGGCCACCGCCCCTCGCGCAAGCTCGTTAGACAACCGTTATCCTGGATCGCTCACTCCAACCGCAGATGCACCTGAAGGAATGGTTCCGTGATCAAGTTGTAACCAGACGATTAATTAGAGTCAAGCGCCATAGTGTTGGGGCCGCCAACAATACGTTAAATTATCAAGTCAATGACAGCGGACCATTAGACGCCCATATCGATAACTTCATTTGTGTTGCATTAGTGGAGCCTGTGGCAAATTCAACAGCTTTCAATACCTAGACGCTCTGCCGGGGCGCGAACGCAATTGGAGGTGGCGCTGGTGGCAGATGGACTTGCACCATGGCGCTAATGGTTTCTCTAGCCCCAAATAGGAGCCCTCCTAGCTCCTCGCTCGTAATGAGCCAGCTAATGGTTGTTGGCCTAATAGATTGGCGGTTTCAACCTCTCGTCCGACCCACCCCACTGTTCTCGCTCCATGCCCGATCTCGATATCTTATCGCGATAGCTAATAAAGATTGCTTGAGAGGGGGCGGCCAGTCAGGCCAAGTGTTGCGCGATTGATTTTGCAAGAAGCGGAGCGGCCAGCGGAGAAAAGCGGAAAGGTGAATCACTCTCAAGGCTTTGGAAGTTCACCAAAATCAGGCCAAAATTCTCTCGGCTTCAGCTTCAGCTCGATTCGTCGCTTAGTTTGTTCGAATTAGTTCATTGAAGCCAGGCGAGCGGGCAAAATCGATTGTTTCGCCCAGAGATTGATTTGGAAGCCGGTCGATTTGTCCCTGGCTGGCTCGTCGGTGCTCTAGCTCAAACACGGCCGGCTGCCTATCATGGTTGGACTGGACGGGAGATGGGGGAAGTCGTGGAAGAAAGATGAGCGCATCAGATAAGCTGGCGTTGGCGCGCCATGCGCCTGATTGGAACCACGAAACTGGGGAGCCTCATTGCAGCGATGGGCGCCGCAATCGCCTCTATCTTTGGCCAGCTGACTTACTGACTGACGGATGAATCTGGAGCTCCGTGCGGCCGCTTGATCAAACTTGGCCCTCGCTGGACCTCTCGCACTCTATTTGGGGGCGCGTGGAACTGCTTGAATGCATCATCAGGCACCTAATTGAGGTTATGTGCACGTTTCTTCCTACTTGGTTGCCGCCTACTTGTTTGTCGATTAACTTTGCCCGACGCAACGCTGCCGGCTCTCCGGACTCGGAATGAAGACATCCCATTGGGTTTGGCGAGCGGCTCTTGAGTTGTATAAGCTAATAAGACGAGAAGGAATGGAGACGAGAGTGGGAAAGAGAGGGAGATCAGGTTGTGATTGGCAAGTTTGATTAATGCTGCCGACCAAATTAGTGGAGTCGAGTCACACTGATCGGACTGCAGCCTGTCCAACGTCCGCTCCTTTTCCTCAGCAAGCGATTGCAAACCCAAAATACTTGAGTCCTGCAAACATTGGCAACGGATCTTGCCGCTCAGGGCAGCTGAACTGTCGTCTCCCAACAATGGTCCATTCTAACCTTGCAAAGCGCTGAAATGGGCCGCCCTGATTGGGTTTCTTACTTGCCTTTGGCTCCTGTATGGCCTGCTCAATGGCGCCCGCGACAAGATTTGGCCGAGAGTTTGTAATGAATATGCCAGCAGGATTATGCTGGAGGCTGGCCAATGCTTCGCTCCACTGGGGTCAACCGTTGGTGGCTCAAATATATTCGAGTCGACATTCGATTGATTAGACTTTGTAGTTTGTTGGGTCCGAGTCCGGATTGAAGCCAACGTTGATCATCTGGATGGTGGATCTCGAGGAAAGCTCATCGCAATGATCACTTGCGGCCGCCAATGAGTTGGCGAGTTTGGCTCCGAGAGGCGATTGGAATTCAGCAATGGCTCTATATGTGTTCAAGCTCAGTATTTGGCCAGACTTCGAGCAGCCGCGTTGGGCCCATGAGCAGCCTATATGATGACGACAAGGTGACAAGCGAGCGAGCGAGTGAGCAACGGGACAAAGATGGTCTCCGCTAACACTAGCGCAGCCGACTCCATTTTTCTCTCCAAAGCTCAATCTGAGGAGCAAGGGGAGAGAGAGTGCTCTCCTTTTCCACGATGACCATTGTAGATTCAAATTTTTTGCGTGCCAACTAGTCGCTTACTTCTCAAGTCGTGTGCCTATTATTCCAAGTATCCAAGGAGAGCTCCTAAGAACCTTAAATTCAATAATCTCACCAAATCCCTTGCTATTATCCATGGTACAAATTCATCATCACTTGCTCGGTTACTCGACCTCATGAGCTGACAGAACTATGGAGTTTTGTGAAAAATCCACAAACACGCCCCCTTTCAACGCGACGAAGGCGCATGATTGATCTTCATACGATTTAGGCACGTCGATCGAACTGGGCGACGTCCGAATCCGATCGTTCTTTTCTCCATTTCTCTCCCTCTCTATGTACATCTATGGAAGTGGCACAGTTTTAGGTCTCGCGCTCGCCGTGCTTGCTGGCCACTTTTCAATATTCGCGCCGGCCAACGAAATTAGGTGGATGCGCGCCAACGAATTAGCAACCAACAAAAGTTGCGCGCTCAGCCAAAGTGCCATCACAGGCTTTGGTGCCTTTCATAGCGCAAGCTCTGCCCACTGGCTGGCGCGCCCTGTGCGCAGTCTCCTCACTGCGACAGGCGATCGAGACCAAAGTTGGCAACCAAGCCAAACCGCGCGCTCAGCCATTCGTCGGTTTGTCTCTACAGCGAGTGAACGAACGCAGTCTAGTTTGGTTGATTCTTGTTTTCGAAGCCACAAGTTTCAGTGATCCAATCAATTTAAAATGACCCTCCCGGTTAATCCAAACCTAGAAAGGTATCCATCGCCACCAAGATGAAGCGTTTTGTTGCTAAAGAGTCTGCTCAGCCAGAATCAAGCTCGAGCCGATAGAGATTCCAAATTGCAATAAAAGAAGCAAGCTGCACCTAGTTTACCCTCTTATCTGAGCTTGAGACTCTGAGAGCCGCCGAACTGCATTGGATTTGAAAACAAGAATCCCATCCTAACCGATGACTGACCTAGCAACAAACGCTATGCAGCAGCACCAGCAACAGCACCAATCTCAACTGACAATAGATTCAGATGGATCATCTAGTCACGAGAATACAATGCTCAAGTTTCACACCTCGGCCAGTGCCCTGATGGTTGCCAACCAGCAGCATAACTTCCAGCAACAGCAACGCGCCAACGGCGTCTGGCCCTCGCCTACTTCGCCACAACTGCACACGCCCCACCACCACCACCACCATTCGCCAACAACCTCAAACATTGATTCAAGCCAACAAGCCACCTACCAACATTACCAAGCGCAACAGTACCAGTTGCAAGCCCATTACCAGCACCACTATCAGCAACACTACGGGCACCATTATCATCATTCGCACCAGCAACAACAGGGCGCGGGAAATGTTGGCGCATCTTCGCCCCATTCAGCTGCCTCAATTGCTGCAGCCACCCACTACCAACCAGTTGGCTACTCGCCAGTTGGCCACCAGAGTGTCCCCCACCTGTCCCATCACCATCACCACCATCACCATTTAAACTCGCAACAGCAGCAACAAAGCAATCAACTGGCCGCAATAAGCAACCATTATCAGCATCCACTCTGTTCCACAAGCGGCCATCACCAAATGGCGCTGGCCGCACACCAGCACCAAACTGCCGGGCAGCACATACAAAGATATCATCAAAATCACCACCTATACGGTAGCAAGCACTCGTTGGAAAAAGACACCCTAGGTCACGCAAGCTCAGTCGATTCAACAGAGGGCGATGATACATCGAATGATGAGTCGTCAACTTCAGGTGCAACAATTAAAATCGAGCCCACGAGTGTGAATCTTTCTGAAAATCAGATCGATGTTTCACACAGTGACCATTACACATCAAACAACGGCAATCATCAAAATCTCGGCACAAATCATCATGGCCAAAGCTTGACTAGTTCGAATGGAAACTCTGAACCAAGTCAGCAAATGAGCACTGTGGAGAAATTAGCCACAAGCACTGGCGAAAGCTCGGCAACAAAACCCAACGCAAATGGTAGCTCGAGCATGCGAAGCACGAGTAGTAATGACAAGAATTTAGCAAACAAGCGCCAGAGGCGCCAAAGGACACATTTTACACCGAAGCAACTGCAAGATTTAGAGGCAATGTTTACGCGCAATAGGTATCCAGATATGACAAGTAGAGAAGAGATTGCTGCTTGGACGAATTTGAATGAAGCCAGAGTTAGGGTAGGTTGAAAATTGATTCATTCAGCAAATTTAAAATCAGACTTGGTGGCCAGTTGTGTTAATTAGATCCCATTCTTGATTCATCAAACTATAGGTATGGTTTAAGAATAGACGGGCTAAGTTGAGGAAACAAGAACGAAATGCAGCCACCGAGTTGAAAAATAATTTAAGCTCGGCTCATCATCTGACTTCCATAATGCAGCAGGCGGTGGCTGCCGCATCAGCCTCATCGTTTGGAGCCACCTCCACCGATACATATGGCCACGCGAGAGCTCACCATCTTGTTCATCCAGCTAGCGCCGTTGCTGCAGCGGTACACCAGGAGTACGTTCCGATGTAGATATTAACATCAAGCTGATGATCCCAATGCAATGCCCAAGCTTTCAATGACACAGAGCACTGTGCTAATCGTTTTTGATAAAAGAATGAGCAGCGAGCATCCGAGGCGTTGAACAGTATTGAGGATAATTGAAGATTAAAAGATTGAACTAATCAACCAAAGCGCGAGCGATTAGCGAGAGCAGCGAAAATATCAAGCTAGTTGTAGTGAAACTTCAATAATAAATAAGCCTCGTTAAGACCAACACTCGGGGGGCTGTTTTGCTCTAAAACGTTAGTATTTTCAAGCTCGTTTTTCCATGTGAAATGCAACCTATCACGTAGATGAGGGCGAATAATGAAACTTTTGGGCTAGTATCACTGAAAGGGTTGGCTAGACGTGATTTTCATTGGAAGCGAGTTACATCCTCAGAACATCTATGCGGCGAACGGAGTTAAGCATCAGCCGCTGAAACTCGCTAACCGTCTGCCTTCCTTCGATAAAAGCACAGTAAAATTTCACTACGCTAACCTAAGTTTGTACCCACATTTACCTGAGCTGCCATACAACTATGTTTACTTATTCTATCTAATATGTGACGAGCTATGAATCACACAGATAACCATGTTTTCATGTAGAAGGTCTCTGAGAGCCAAAAAAACGGCACTGCTTTATGACGGGGACTATAAATATATGATATAGACAGACCCATTATAGGTGATGTGTGTCGCTGGCTAGTTGTGTTTAATTCATCATCAGGGAGTGGGCGTGATTCGACCTTGATCCTTGCCGACAAACCATCCGGTTTAACAAGTGGGAGAGAAAGAGCGTCTCTAGTAACCTTTTAGCTCTACAAAACGATATCTCTAAACAGAAGGAAATTTGCACCGGAAAAAGAGGGTCAGTATCGTTGGTCTGATTCATTTAATTCGATTTCTATCTATGAATGTTTGCTATGATGAGCTAGAACTCGCGCGAATGTCATCCATAGCTTCAG
>ENA-UOVY01000081-UOVY01000081.1-plant-metagenome-genome-assembly--contig:-NODE-81-length-57481-cov-611.285289_pt1 | contig 57481 bp, 27 predicted proteins | sample MGYA00249840_ERZ761561 | MGnify/ENA primary metagenome ERZ761561 (study PRJEB28882, sample SAMN05720143) | plant metagenome | isolation source: Guanajuato, Mexico | place: Mexico:Guanajuato, Mexico...
ATGCTACCAACACTACCACTGTGAGGCACTGCAATTGGGGGTCCGTACTCGTTCAAAGTGTTCAACATGATATTTGTCGAGAGAGACACTGCGCCTCCACTGTAACCTGACTGTTTAGCAATATCCGAAAAACTGGTTGTTGGTACCGGGCTCGAGAAGGGTAGAGAGCTAGCTGTAGATGAAGTCGATGTCAAATTCGTGATCGGCCGCCCATACATGTCGGTGTTGCTGGTTTGTGTCATGCTTGAGTCGGGATACAACGTGTTGGAGTTGTTAAAGGCACTTCTTGTTTGATCGGGCATGCTTGTTTCTGGACCAAATTGTGTAGAACTAGGAGTTGGCAATTGTGGCGCGGGAGGCCTGAATTGCGGATCGACAACTTGACTTATCCTGCCGACAGCTCCGAAAGATGCAGCGTGATTGTCGGAGCTATTAGGGAAAAGCCGATAGCTCGGTTCCTCGAGCGCCTCGCGATTTCTCGGTGGGTTGTTGGCGCCTGCAATAGTGTTTATGGAATTGATATGATCTAAACTGTCGATTTCGTCGCCCATGATTGTTCGTCAATATTAAGGTGTATGCATGTAGGAGTGCGTTTTAAATTTGACAGACAGTGGGCATCTTTTGGAGATATTATTATCACTCTTAAGCCAATGGGATTCAAGAGTAGCTAGAAAATATAATTTTTCCACATCTGGGCGCGACAATAACGCTCGTAGTGCTCGCGCGCTACTTGGCATGAGGGGCCACAGCAAAGGCGAATGGACGTTACCATTAGAGTCAAAGCGTGCCTGCTAGAGCGCGCTCTGGCTGCACCAATTGTCCTGCCGCTTAATCCTGCTTTGAACGAATTCAGTTTTATTGATTTGAGACAAAATAATTAAAAAACTCGGCATTCTATCGAAGCTCCAGATCAGGTATTATAATCGAAAATTTCTGACACAGTTGTTCTGGATCGGAAGGCATTGAGATTATGTTGGCCCTTTGGCCAAATTTGACTTTAGAATATAGAAACGTATCTTCGACCATACTTTTGGTGTCGATCAAATCCATGGTCGAGTCGGCCGCTTCCATATCTTCATTGGGTAGTTGCCGCTTTGCGCCGTTTCTGGTCCTGTTGCTTCGAGGGGCGTTTAACGCTTGCCTAGATCCCAGGGTTCCTGGTTTGGCATTAGCATCGTAGGCTGGTTTTAATTTTCTTTTCGCGGTAGTTTTTTTTCTGATTGTTACATGGTTGTTGTTGCTATCGTCGGGAGGCTGACGACTAACGGCAGGCTTTGGCAAGGCTGTCCTCTTGGCTTGCCGACCCAAAGAGGACCGGCTAGTGTCGCCACTACCACTGATATCGCTGGATGCGCTTCGGCGCTTTCGGCGCGTCCTCCTATCATCTCTGGTATCGTCTTCATTACACTCGTAGACTCTATCTTTTACATCGTAACAATTGATCACTAAATCTGGATACAGGGCAATCAAATCTCTGAGCCTCTCCAAGCATGGGACGGTTAATTCTCTCATCTTTTTCGATGTCTCTGCTGCTCTGGTGGTGGTTCGAGTGGTGGAGGAACTTTCAGCTTTCCTCTGGTTGCTGTTTGATCTGGGGGCAATTTTCCGTCGTTTTAATCTCGGTGCCATAGCTCGTGGAATTGATTGTACTTGTCCGTAACACGAAGAGGGCCAGACGGCGACAAAAATATCGGTGTTGGAAGCTTTTACGCTTCAATTTGATCTTGCATCATGAATGTGTCTGCTTTGCTTTCGAACATTTTTCCACATTCGTTGTCTAAACATCACAAGCACACCGGTGCACGCATTAATTTACGAAACTTTGAGACGAACGATCGAGATTTGGGTTGGTTGGGCGCTCTTGGCCATACATTGCCATTTATTTGGATGCAAAATCGGAACGGTCAAGAATCCAGGAGGAGATGTAGTAATTCTGGCGGCGACTTTCCCCTCAGCTTAATCGGAAGCTGATCGACTGATAAGGGAAAACTCGCGACCATGTTGTATGCTCTCTCCCCCAAATATAATTCGTTATATCTCAAGCTAGATTTAACGAGCGATGCCAAGAGAGATAGCCTGTTCTCAAGCAAAGCAGCCTCCTATCGACCTCGAACTCTTGGTCGTGGAAATTGATCCACCGGTTCCTTCGCTTACCTCTTGGTTTCTCGCCAGGTTAGCCGCGGAATTGGCATGGATGATTGTTGGTTTGCATTCTGTTTGCTATTGAAATGGTGTTTGCCGAGTTTTGCACAGTTAGCGTGACCTTACCTGCCCTCCTGCGCTCGCTGTCTTCGCAAACCTTGACCGCAGTCCCCGGATTCTCCACCGGAGCATCATTGCCATGGGGGTTGCTTATTGTTTACTGATAACAGCCGTTTCATGGAGATCCACCAGGAGAACACACACACACAAAAATTGAAGCTCTCCAGGTCTGGGCAGTTAGTTGGCGAGGGGAGCTCGATATTTGGTCATTCCACGTCTCGCCCTTATCAAAGATCTTAAACTCTGTCTAGATTCAATCTCTCGAGTCCAAATTTCTCTACAACAGGCGCTGATCGGCGCAAAGTCTTCAAAGCCTTAAACTTTGAACAGTTCCGCTCCGGTCAGATAAGCCTGCTGAGAGTTGTACTTGGAATTCATAACGGTCAGCCAAACAGACAAAGTCCACACAACGCGATCTCGGTAGCCTCCAAATCCGCCGCCTTGGACAGAAAGGCCTATCAAGATGAATCCTCTCGAGGGAGCGCTCTCAAGTCTGCGCTCCCGACTGAGTGTGACCGCAAGACTCTTGCTAGCCCTATGTCTCATTGCCACCCCTACCCATACCAGTGCTCAAAACCCGCTAACCGAGGCACCTAAGATTAGTGTCAAAGTTTCAACCTCCGTAGTTCAGTCAGCAATCAATGCTTATCCAAATACACAAGGAACCTTGCAAGTCCCAGGTGGACAGACTGCGGCTAGTTTACCTGATGGCGGTAGATTGCAGCGATCCACGCTTGCGGCAAATCTATCAGGTCAACAAGTTCAATTCTTGTCGGCACCTCAAAAGCTTCAAGCTGTACAGTTCAAGAGTCAAGATTCGTCTCTGGGTCGTGAAGAGAGGCATCAAATCGTTAGAACACAAGAGATGAGACAACAGGTGCCGTTAGCCGGCAATCAATTCAATGTTGATGGAAAAATTTTGGAACAACCAAGCTATCGTCGATCCGTTTCAACCTCCTTGAATTTATCACCACTTGACAGGCAACAGTGGCATCTGCACCACTCTCACCCCCAATCGTCAGCTCGGAATTCTGACCAGCCGAGAGATTCTAAGAGTAACAAATTTTTCGGTTCACTTAATGAATTGGATTTCAAATGTCAGGGTAGAGCTGTTGGCAAGATACTTAGGCGTGAGTAAATCGTGGCCGGAGTTTGATCGCTTCTTACTCAATCTTTGTCGAGATCGTGCTAGCAAAAATTCTATTCTACTGGAACTTTTGATATCTGAATCTTAGTATGAATCTGTATTTCGGCCGCACCCAACCACTGTTCAAATGTTCGAGCAAATTCTTACCACTTTGGTGGCAATCGATGATTCGAAATCAACTAACATTCCTCCTCTCCAGATACCAAAAACCTGTTGACAGACGGTTACGTCTCGCTCGAGCGATATGCAACTCCAGGTGAGTTTGACTGCTCAGTTGAATCTGCTGATTGTCCTGCGAGGCTAACCCTGCTGACTCATCGGCGACGCTGGTTAGCTTGGAGAGTAGTTGTAGCAGTCAAGAGGTTGGCTGAACTCTGACGCAACTGAACGAAAAGCCAACCCTCTGTCCCCTCGCCTCGGCAATGGTTTGTCTCCGTCCGACGCTGAATCGTAACTCCTAATCCTTGAACTAATCTGATCGAAAATCCCATCCGAAGTGAATGTAGCGCTAGGTTCAAGCTTGCTGGCAGGTGCAGTTCCACTCGTCGCATTTATGCTGCCAGATTCTCGCAAAAGGCGTGCGGGAGTTGATTATCCTGCGCCAAAGTTCAGCTTACAAGCTCGCGTTGACTCAATGATTGGATGGATCGAGCGCTCCATCGAGCACCTACCAAACTTTCCCCGGCTTCATCCGCAGGAGTGCTTCAAACGGAGCATTTGCGAGGCTCACAACCAACCGAACAAGTACGGAGCCATAGGCTTCGTCTTGCGCCTCTTCTTTCCGTAAGTTTGCCCTTGCTAGTCGTCGCTGGGCGCAAAAATGAGCTTGATCTGGCATCAATCTTCTAATGCACGACCAACACATTACAATTGTTGCTGACCCCTATAAGCAGAGCCTCCAACTTTACTAGCACAGATCGGATGGACGACATGGAATACAAGGTGATCAACAAGTATCGTCACGCAGCCGGATTTGGGCTTAACAAGAGGATTGAGAGCAACGGAACTAACACAGTCGCTTGCAAGGAAAAGTACGAGGATTGTTTGGTTAGCCTACTGGACGTGTCTCAAAGTTTGTTGGACATTTTTTTGAAATGATAAGGCCAACAATGAGAGCATGCTTAGAAGGCGTTCCACCGAGGCTAGCAGAATCGCGAAAGGAAACACAATGATGATTTGTATATGTATTTGTTGTGTAATGATTTCATTTGGGGTGGTTTAATTTATTACTAGTATGTGTACATCTATCCGTACTAAAATCAATAATTTATTTTGCCGAGCGATTATCCTGATCAACAATCGTGAATCTTCATCTAGCTCAGCGAGATAACTAAACCGAACCGGACTGAGCTGTTGGTAATAGAAAACTGAACTAAATCTAACTTAGCTTGCTTGAATTGAAATAAAACAAAATCAAGCAAGGTCTTTCAGTGCTTGTTGCTCTTTAGTTGTTGGTGCTCTTCTCCTTCCTCTTCCTCATCAAATGTAGCTTGTCGTTTTGCTGATGATGAATAATGATTAAAATCAATGGCAGTGAATTAGGATAATGTTAATGAGCTTGAGATAGCTGAAGGTTTGATGGAGGCTTTCGTGCTGTTCTTCAGTAGTAAGCCTTGATTGACTTTTGCGGGCAACCGAATTCTATTAGGAACCTGCAGGTAACTTCATCGCTGTAAAACTCGAACAACGCGACCATAACAATAACCAAGGCAACGGACACAAATATAAACAACAACTCCACTATAGTATCGCAGATTAAATTTGGAATCTGATTTTGGGCCATGATGACCATGAGCGAGTCGAGATCATTCTGATCATGATCCGCCATAAGCTCATATAAGTGTTTCAGAAGAAAGCTCGTCACCTCAATCATTTTAGGACTGTTCGTGTTGGTTGTGTGCGAGCGCTTGCTAATTTTTTTCTCCGGCAGCAATTGTGTGCGCGTGTGCCTGTTTCTGTCTATGGCTGTTTGCTGCTGCTGCTTCTGCAATTCATACGTTGATGTCGTCTTGACGAAGCAGGTGAGAAACTTTGTTGTTGACAACCCTTGCAAACGAACCGCCCTTTGTCCACTTATCATTAGAGGACTTTTTCTCTACTCTCTACTTTACTCAGGGAAAACAAGTTCGGGGTTAGCATCTGGAACATTAGATATGGAAGAATCTCTTTATATATCCTTGCTTAGTTCGGACTTGGAAGCGGCAAGCTTCCCAATTGATTGCGTATGGAAGTTGCAGCTTCGGTCTGTCTCTCCGCAGCCAAACTAAAGCAGAAACAAACTAACAACAACACTTTCCTACCAAAACCCTGTAACTATCCACAGTGGCTCACAGGCTAGCTCGGCAGGTATTTTCACCGGCAGTGGCCCTTTCTCGCTCAATCATCGGGGGGTCGCTGGCTCGATTCATTCGCCGTGGCACTCGCGCGCTCGCTCTCTCTCTCTCTATCTCTATCACTAAACATACCTCTCCTCCTCCTCCTCCTACGGCAACTCAGATGAAGGACGTCAGTGAGATAGTTGCCCCTATGGCCGTCCAACCTAAGATACTGTTGCCTCTCGCTCTCCCGTGTTCACTCTCAATCTCCTTCCATCGGCGCACTGTTTTAGTGGCTCCGCCTTCCCCCCTGAGCTCGCCTCGCCTTGAAGCAGCCACGGTGCGCTTACCTGTCTGTTTTAACGCTTGCGGCTGCAAATGAGCTGAGTTGCGACTTGTCAGACTTCCACCGCCGGGCACTGAATGCCAGCGCTCGAAGGTTCAACAATCGCAAGCTCGAATAACGAACGAGTTGCTTTCAGCAATGGAAACTAGTTAGGTTCACCCCAAGCTCCGGCACCGGCTCCTCGCCCAAAGTAGGCGTTTTAGCCGCCCCTTAAATCGCAATTGCAATTTCTGTTTATGTTCATGTTTTTGGTTGTTCTTGCCGCTTCTATTGCTCTAGTCTAGTCACTGCAAAAGTTTTGGTTTAATGGCCTCCGCGACACTACTCACCTGTTGTCTTTTCCGGCCAATGAGAAACCTGACTTTCATGCCGCGAATAATGCCTTTAAAACGATCCCTCCATCCATTCTATTACGTAAACACTTAATCCCAATTCCACAAAACACTGTTCCCACTCTCAGAGGACTTGGGCAATTATTTTTGAGGTAAATCTGACGCTAATATTTGTCTTCCAACTTTGGCTCTCAAACTTGTGATGACGTAAAACAAGCTGATTCTCGCCAGAACTCGATATGCTCGCGGTTCAGGATGCTTTCTTCCTCCCTTCTGGAACCCGCTTGATCGGCTTGCGATCTACGAGGAATCTATTCAAGACGATCCGATTCAGAATCAATTAAATCTAAGGTACCTGTCTATGCTTGAGCCAAGCACAGATTTCAGTCAAGTTAAGTCGATTTTGTCTGCTAAAACTGACGATTTGTCTGCCTGAGCAACAAATCGCCATTTATTTATAACTAAAATCATGCTCTTACATGAGCATCGGTGACTTGTACAGACAGTTGGTCTTGCCCGTGAGGGTTTAGCCCTGATTTAATCTATAACTAAAGCTAGCATGATCACTCCACTAAATTGCAATAGTTTGCGCACGAGACTCCACAGGATAGGCTCGGCATACGTTACAAGTGACACAAATGGGGTTTGTACGTGAGTTTTGTCAAGTAAAAGTTGTCGCCAACAAATTTAACTTACAATCAGTCTGCCCGAGGAGTACGATGAACCAAGATGTCCACGATGATGATCTAGCATCCGATGGTTGGCGTTCCTTTTGCTTCCACCCGAAAGGTTAATCAGGAGGAGGAGGATAGCTCAGGTTATTGGAGCTTCACAAGCAAGTTGAACGACAGTTAACTGAGGAGAGGAGTCAGTGATCGCTAATTAGGTTAACTGGAAGCTCGATTGAGGCTATCCCTGCAATGGCAAGCTTGCAATCAGTCAAGGCAGCCGTCGCTCCTCTCCGGGTCTAGGTTGATCCTGGCACGAGATTATACGAGATTGGTGCTCGCAGCTCGAGGTTTGCGTCTGGTGTTTGATTTGAGAAAATCAACCATTAAGATTGTAAGATGGATCAGCAGCCACGAAAACAAATAGACGAACCCACGTCTACGTGACTTGGAGCTAAGATCACGTAGTCTATACTCAGTGCACGGTCGCTTGAAGCAATCAAACAAGCTAGAAACGCCTCTTTCTTGAAGCGATTTCACCTTATTGTGAACTACTCTTGACGCCACCATCAGATGCTTCCTTTCAGTTCAACGCCAGGACTTCCCGCTACTAGGTAGAGAGTTTGATTCTGAGTTTTCTCACTAGAGAGTGTCAAGCAACCAAAGACCCTCACAATAACGACGCTACAACTTAAGACGGGCAATTCATTATCAGGATGCTTTCTTCCCCCCTCATGCGCATCTAGAAACACTAAACCTGGATAGTAAGCTCGCTTGTATAGTGTGAATTAAAATATAAGATAGATTACTCTTTGCCTTCGCTCGCTCTCTCTCTCTCTCCATTTTTTAGCCAACCATAGCAACCAAAACTCTTTCATCAATTCCAAAAGTGGCTAATGTAACCAAGCTCCTCAGGTAACACGGCCAACTTGCGCCTGTTGGGCCAGACGAATCTGAGAGTTGAGCGTGTCTGCATCCCTGGATACTGTTTTACGTGCCGGATGCTGTCACCTTGGTAGACTTGCATGCCTTAGATCAGTGGGACGAGTGCGTTCAATCGATTGTTGTCCGTCTAGCAACCGGTTAGCTGAATAGGATTCACTTTTGAGACCACGGCTAGCGTCAACTTAAAAAATTTGCCCAAATTGTGGGGATATTCCATGCTTGATTGTGAAATGTCGCGATTATGAGCCATGTTCAAGTGTTTGAAATGAACCGGCCCGAGAAGCCAAGAACAGATACAATGGATCACTCCATGTTTCTGCTCCTACCAAAGCAGCAACCCTCAATCGACCCTCTATCGCACACATTCTTTTTTCATTTCACTATCTAACTAATCCTTATTTTGAAGTCGGAAGTCAGAAGTCGGAAGGTTAGAATCGGGATTGGGCATCTCGGGATAACCCGGCTAGGCGTGTCAGAGAGACTTCATGATAGGCGTGCTGAGTCGGGTAACTGAAACACGAATCCCGCAAATCCCTCGCCCGTTCGCTGCCAATCTAGTTTACATGTTTGTGCATGTGAGCCATTCTCGAATCTCGAAATAACCAACTCGAATGCGGGATGGTCATCAAGGTTGACATATTATAATAGAAATCTTCAGGATGTCATGTATATTATCAAGAATTCACTGTCTCTAGAGAGGCTCACCACTATTATGTGATACTCTTTGGGACTGTCGCATGCTACATATTTGTCATGCTAATTCTGAACTAATTATTCCACAAACCGTCGCCAGTCTAAGGGCGCTTTGTCTCAAAATAACCCGAGCAACAATGATCTGTAGCTATAGCAATTTCTCTCTTATTGGGGCCAAGTAATGAACCTGCAGCATATTAGAAAATTGTCCATATTGGCTTCCATATGGAGCTCTCTTCTCCTCGCTATCATACTGACAAATACGATCGGCAAACTAACATCGGTGATCGCAACTTGGCTTGTCTACTCTATCCTCATTGGGATTGCTTTCACAAGCCTTAAAATATGGAACCGATCACAGCAGGAGCCGATGTTCGATACTCATCTGAGCAAGACCGAGATGTCTATCTCAGTTTTGCTAGCTGTCGCTGTATCGCTTTTTGGAGGCTGTCTTATGCAGTTAGACTCATGGCAGAGTCCCACGAGAACATTTTTGCTAGCATTCGTGATGACAGCTTCCCAATTCACTTTGTTGAAGGTAAGTACGACTCGTCCAATCAGGTCACTTGACATAGCAGAAATGCCTCAACATCCAAGGTCTCCGTTCTCACGATGCAGAGCGTTCAGCCTGACCCGGCATCCCCAACGCACGGATTCAATCGAGTCATATCTCTATCAAGACCCATATACTTTTGCTTGCTATCTACTATTTTTATAGCCTGTGAAGTGTACACATCTTCGTCCACCATCGGTAAAGGGCCAGATCGAAGACCCTCTCTGGTTCTATATTCGTTCGACATTTTCGACAAATCGGTCGTTAGCTCGATTAGAAACGCAAGCTCAATATTGATCCTATCTTTTCCAGTCATATTCGTACTGGGGCTGTTGCCACAGATCACTACTTTTATCATTTATGTACTGGAACAGATTGATATTCACCTCTTTGGCTCGACAGCTTCAACCCTAGGCTTGAAGTCGTCCGTGTACTCTTTCGCACGAAGCTCCCTAGCCGTCCTATTGTTGTATATCATCGCACTACAGTCGATCGGAAATCAGAAATTATTTTCACTGTTTTGTGGGCTTCTGGTATCAGTTGCTTACTTCCTTAGTCGAAGCTCGAGTGATACGACAATAGCATATAGGACCTTAATACGAATACTAAGGGCTTTGAATCCATCTAAGCGGCAACCAGTAGTAGAGAGGGTTGAGCTCGAGGATACAAGTGGCACACCCCATATTCAACCTACAGTGTCGACTCCAATAGCCACGCCTCAAATTGAAACTACCCCTCATCCTCAAAATCCATCCGTTGAATCCACATCTTCGAGCGGTGATGAAGATTCTACGACTGCAATTAACAGTCAAAATACAACAACGACTTACGTAACGACTAATAACAATAACAGCGTCGCTCCCAACGAGAATCCTAATATCGACATAAACGATGATAACAACAATGAAGACAACAGTGATCATTTGGATAAAGACGATAAAGACTCTGATACAGATTCCATCTCGACAAGAATCCAGTCTAGTATTGACGACGTTTACATAGATCGTCTCAAAAACGATCTCATTAGATGCATATGCACCACAATTATTGTGTTTGCACTACATGTCACAACAATATTCACTACGTATCATCAGCAAATCGATATCGTTGTTGGCTCTTTGGCCATCATATGGGGTATTGTTTTTCATTATGTGATGCCTCAGTTAAGACGTGACATACCATGCATGTGCATGGCTAAGCCAGTGCTAAGACCCAAGGAGTACAACTTTTTCGAGGTCAAGACACATGCAAAACTGATGTGGTATGAAAGAGTGCACTATATGGCCCTAGAGTTCGAGAGAAATTTTATTTATCCCATATTCTGGCTGAACTCCATATCATATGACTCACTAGCTATCAGGGACATGTTCGGTCAGCATGTGGGGCCCCTAATACTGGTTATTATAAGTTTGAAACTAGTTAGATCGTCTTTCAACGACTCATCGAATAACTATTTGACAATCTTGTTTGCATATTTATTTTTTAACTACGATGTTGCACAACACAACTACCGCATATCTACGATGAACTATTTTGTCTTCTCAATATTACACCTGAAGATACACGAACTGTTACTGAAGTTGCAATTTGTATACATATATATCGCTCCGTGGCAGATTCCTTGGGGTAGTGCATTCCATGCTATTGCCCAGCCTTTTAGCGTGCCCCATTCGGCTTTGTTGTTCTGCCAAGCTATCTTATCATCGATTTTGTCGGCACCCCTCCAACCAGTCTTAGGAAGTGCCATATTCATGATGTCTTACGTGCGACCTGTCAAATTTTGGGAGCGTGATTATAATACAAATGTGATAGATATTAACTCAACAAGGCTAGTCACACAATTGGAGCGAAACAGGATCGACTCAAATAGATTGGACGGTATCTTCTATGAACATATTACCAAATGCCTTCAAAGAAAGCTTTGCCTAGACTTGAGCCTTGGACGCTGGGGGCCAGTATCTCAAGGCGATTGTTTCATCATGGCGAGCGACAACCTCAACTGCCTAGTGCATATCATTGAACTCGGAAATGGGGTCTGCACGTTTCAATTACGCGGTCTTGAATTTAGAGGCACTTACTGTCAACAACAAGAGGTTGAGGCGATCACAGAAGGATCTATGCCAGATGATGGCTTCTGTTGTTGTGAGCCTGGCCACTTGCCACACTTTCTTTCTGTGAATGCAGCCTTCAATCAAATGTGGCTCGCTTGGCATGTGACCCACACAAGTTACGTGCTCGAGGGTTATTCAATCTCTGACAACCCAGCAGGTTCGATGCTACAGCCATTTGATCTCAGGAGAGCCTTGATAACATATTACGTCAAGTCAATAATTTATTTTACCATTACATCTCAACATTTGTCAAGATGGCTGAAAACAGTCGAATTCCATCGAGCTCTTGAACATACTAAGGAGAGCTCGTATGTAGATTTGGATCCAACTTTCAGCTCGTCGCTCGACTTGGATTTTGATCATCACCTCAGCGGAGTCACTAGAGCAAAATTCTGCACCGTCTACTTCGACTGGATTAAATATTGTATAGATAGGGTAAAGAATGACAAAAATGATCCACAAAGGGCCAAGATGATAGACAATCTAGAATGCAGTCCGGATTCTTTTCTGGTATCGTTATGTTATGGACTGAGCCTTTTAGCGCGACGATCGTTAAGCGCAGCCGCTGATGGCCAACAATTTCACACTGTTGATTCCCTGTTGTTTGGTTTGCATGCACTACTAAAGGGCGACTTCCGTGTAACTTCCCTGCACGACGAATGGATCTTTCAGGAAATGAGATTTTTCAAGGTGGTGGTTATACCAGCTGTAAGGATGTCTCTCAAGCTACATCTAGATCATTTTGCGGCGCCGGATGATTACGACGACAACATGGTCCTATATGAATCAATTGCTGGGTACCAGAAAAATTTAGTTATATCGCATGAAACTGATATTGCTTGGCGAACCGCCATATTGTCCGGAGTTCCTTCGTTGTTAACGCTTCGTCTTTACACTGATGAGGGGAGTAACCAGTACAAATTCATCATGTTAAACAGACGTTTTCTAAGTTTCAGAATCATCAAAATCAATCGAGAGTGCGTCCGCGGTCTGTGGGCTAGCCAGCAGCAAGAGCTGATATTTTTTAGAAATACTGACCCGGAACGCGGATCCATACAAAATGCGAAACAAGCTTTAAGAAATATGATTAACTCGTCCTGTGATCAACCAGTTGGATACCCGATTTATGTTTCCCCTTTAACAACATCATACGTTGAGTGCGGAACTAGATCTAGTTTTATTAGATGAGCGAGACTCTCTTCATGAGTACATATTTGAGCTAGAAATGACATGGATCTACGAGCAGACTGGTTACGAACACATGTTCAAAGCTCCAAGTCTCAACTGCTATTACTTTCACAATCAACCCCAACCGGCACCAAGTCCAATCTTTAGATTTGCGGAATAACTATAGTCTTGCAAAGACTGTTCTTTTTTCTATTGATGCCCGTCTCGGAGGGTTTCAGATTGTGTTGGATTAACAGATGTAACCCGATAAGTTAATAACAGATAGTTTTGTAGCAAGCCGAGGGGCTGGCAGTTTCTCTGAATTGCATATGTCTTTGTCATTTGAGCGTACATCAATTGCGTATGATGATTGATGCCACAGACTCTAGTTTGGGGACGGAGATCTGTTGTGGGGGAATCAGTTTCTCTATGTGCCTCCTTCCTGTTACTCGGGACACAACTTCGCCACCCTTTCGTTGAGTATCATTACTCAAAGCTTACAACTTAAAGCTTTGGAGAAGTCTAAATTCAAAGCTTCTGAAGGAACGGTATGTACCGAAAACTTGAATAAATAAAGATATTACGACTCGCAATTTACGAGCAGCGTGAACTTGGATCTCATCTGCATAGTCGATGAAGATCTAAGATTAGACGACACATGGCTTTTCGTGCGAACACCCTCAAGGCGTGTTTGAGTCTGACTTAGGAATGTCGACAGATACTAGTGTAGAAAACGTTTTGCCACCGGAATTAGGGCTGGCTCGCCGTCTCACAGACCCGATATCAACGAAATCCTTCCAATAGTGATGAGGCAATAGTGTCTTTGAGTTGAGAGAATTAAACAGATGTCAGATTAACCGCAAAATCAGAAATAAGCACCTACATAGGGAAACAGAGAATCTATATCAAAACAAACATTGTTGAAACTGCTCTAGTTCCAGCCAGTCGATTTAAATGACGCCTACTTCACGCCCGGCTTTTGTTCACCGAAATCTTTGATCATAGTCAAGTGTCCAGTTGAAAAGATCTCCGAAGAGGCAGAGCGCCTAAATTCCACGCCCCAACAATGTCAGGCTACGAACTCAAAGACATCAAGCGTAATCGCGATGCTCCTCTATCAATAGTTGAGGGGATAAGTTTACCAAATGTGGTTGTTGTTGGCGCGGAAACTTCCCTGTCCGATGAGCGGCCAGTCGACAGGTACAACTTGGTATTCATCATACTGTTAATTCATGGTGTCGGCACCCTGATGCCATGGAATATGTTTATAAATGCGCAAGACTACTTCAGGAACTATAAGTTAGCTCAGTCCAATGAAACTATCAGCTCTGTCGAGACTGAACATTTGGATGATCTTAGAAGGAACTTCCTCTCCTATCTGAGCCTTGCCTCTCAAGTTCCGAATGTTCTATTCAATGGATTGAACCTTATAATCAACATGGGCTCAGGTAACTTGAAAATGCGCGTAAATCTAACTTTACTGGTAGAGGCTCTCATATTTGCCCTGACCATTACGCTGGCCGTAGTGGATTCAACCCAGTGGCCGGTTACGTTCTTCTATTTAACCATGATCTCCGTGGTAGTACTTAATATGGCTAGCGGAATCTATCAAAATTGCATCTTTGGCACAGGTGCCAAGTTTCCTGGCTCATACACAAACGCAATCCTCATCGGAAGCAACTTCAGTGGAACCTTTACGTCCACGGTTAATTTGCTCTCAATTTGGTTAGCACCGAAACCCCAAGAAGCTGCTATGTACTATTTTATAACAGCCCTACTCGTGATACTTGTTTGCATAGTGAGCTATAATCTGCTCCCAATGAATCGTTTTTACAAATTTTTCGATCATGACATTATGATACCTAGACCGGATGATCAATTCAAACCCGAACAACTTGAGGACGAAATCAAGCAATCTGATGAGATACCGGCAATTCTCAGGCAAACTGTTGATGCAATGGTTCCAAGGCCCAACGAGCCAGAGGATAGGTCATTCATAGGCGAGCTTAGAAGCAAGTGGCGGGTCTTCTTGAAGTGCTGGCCCCAGTGTCTTAATGTCTTTCTCACCTTCTATGTGACCTTGGCCTTGTTTCCAAGTGTCTTGGCGGATGTTACACAGGTTCAGGATTATTTCAGCAAGAAATACTTTACATCCTTTGCGTGCTTCTTCGTTTTCAACGTATTCGCAATGATAGGAAATTTAATCTCTAGTTGGACAACCTGGCCTGGAAGGGGACGCGTTTGGATGCTCGTGGTGGCAAGATTCTTGTTCGTGCCTTTCTTTCTCTTCTGCAACTTTAATCCTAAAACTAGACACTGGCCAGTGCTGATTCCCGACGACATTGCCTTCATCATTGGCAACGTCGTGCTCGCCACCTCATCTGGTTACCTGAGTAGCCTATGCATGATGTTTGCCTCCAACAATCTTCCTGCCAGTGAAGCTCCTAAGGCTGGAATGTTGGCAGCCTTTTCCCTTGTACTGGGAATCTTTCTCGGTATCAACTCATCACTTCTGCTAACACGGATCGTCGAGCTCGGTTGATTGTGATAGAGAAGATAATTTGATTAAACTTAACCAAAAAATCATATTCCTCTCTCTCCCCCTCTCCCTTAACGATGAGCTCTTCGCAGAATATACGGAGCTGGATCCGTGTCGTTCAGTCATATGAGGAGCACGGAACTCGTCCTATCTACCGACGCATTACCGGCTGTTTCTTCTCATTCAACTTTATAGAGCCCTTGATCACTGAAAACTAAGGTCGCGCTCGAACTTGCGCTCGAAGAGATAATCATATGACTGCCACAAGCAATAAAAATAAGAAAATTCTCTATGATCTCGGTGAGTGCGGGCGACTATGCTCACTAGTTGCTTTATAGGCAGCCGAAAGATTGTAGCTGCTTAGTCCGACAGCCCTGACACCATGGTGGTGACCAGTGGCCGCTCAACGCAATCCGATTGCAACTGTTCTGCTGAGATACCAGTCTTTGTGCATGATATCAATGTTTCCCACAAGAATCTTCTTTGTCCTCATAAAAAATGTCACCATCGGCCAGATAAGTATCTTTACATGATTTGGAGCGCCTAGCCCGCGAGTTGCGACCCGCGACACGTCAAGTGTTCTGTCTGATAATCTGATGGCTCCAACGAGCCAAATAAAGCTTTCCTTTCCAAAACTGGTCGTTTAGAAAGATATCATTCCACCCGGTCAGCTGCAATCTAGTATTACTTTGTCCATTGTATTGAGCATGATCACAATTCCGGTTTGGAGCTGGACGATTTCGTCAGGAATCAAGGTTGGCATCATCTCTAATTTCAGTTAAGGACCATGCATAGGAGCTCACTTGAGCTGCTTGAGGGTTCGACACATCTCAGCAGGAATGCTGGTTGAGTTTGTGCCACTAAAATAGGGCAAGAAACTGTCCGTATCGTATCTGCATCTAACTGGACGTTGCACTCGAACTGAAACGCCCGGGCAGTAGATGGGCCACCGCCAACAATCGATCAACTATAGTAAGCCATTATCATGCCGTTTGATGCGAATTCGAAGGAAGAGTGTCTCAAACAGGCTGAATTTCGAGAGAGAGGGAGAGAGATCATAGTTTACAATTTGAATCTCTAGGTAGAGAGGGAACTGAAATTAATGTTGCTAAATGACGCATTCAAACCGTTGCTGGTTTTCACAGCTGACAGAACCTCTCTACAAATTCAGGTTTTAACACCCAAACTTTACTCAGCCATCCACGATCTTCTACGCCTTAAGGCTTAAGCCACCAAGGCGCTGACTATCGCCAAACTTTCATGCACTGTGCGAATCGCTACTGCACCAGCGCACAGCCCTTCGATAAGCTACGATTTGATTCATAACATTAGCGTACGCTGTTCTCGCTAGATTGACGCAAACAACAACAACATGCAGAGACCTCTACTATAGTTGCCATAGTGTATCCATGCTCAACGATATTCCCTCAAAATCGAATTTTATCCTTCGAATACATCCTAAGAACCTCTAGCAATCAAGGATCAGAAGCAGGAGGCAAGATGAGATTCAGCTACAAGGAAGAGCATGACTTTGCCAAGCGCAAGGCTGAGGGAGAGAAAATTCGAAAGAAGTATCCCGATCGGGTGCCAGTGATTGTAGAGAAGGCGCCAAAGGCTAGGATTGGAGAATTGGACAAGAAGAAATATCTCGTCCCATCTGATCTAACTGTTGGTCAATTTTATTTCTTAATCAGAAAAAGGATCCAGCTGAGACCAGAGGATGCATTGTTTTTCTTCGTCAACAACTGCATACCCCCAACTAGTTATACTATGGGATCCTTATACCAAGAGCACCATGAAGATGATTACTTCTTGTATATAGCGTTCTCTGATGAATCTGTTTATGGTTGATTACCAACCAACTTGCTGTCTGGTCCCAAAGGCTATCGGTCAAGGTCGAATTTGAGGGTCTCTCTGTAAAATTTAGCAACTCGCAAACACAACGGTAACCGTTGTGCAATTAAAATGCCATCGAAGAAAAACGTAAAGAATTTCACAAGCACGAGGATTCACTCATCAACTCTGTAAACATGGGTGGTTGAGCTTAATCATGAAGAGAATAATCTGATTAAATTTAACCGAAAATTTATGGCTCCCTCTAGGTCCATAGCGCTTACTCTCCACAATAAGCTTCGTTCGCAGGACATGACAAGACACGATCACACCGGCCAGATATTCTCTTGTCTCGACAATTCCTAAAATTCGGACTATCCAACAAACAAAGGTGCTTGTCAAGTTTATTTATATCAATCACTCGTCCTTTTCAGACCAATATAACGGATCGTTAAGGTGTGAAGAATTCTTGTGGAATTTTGTTTGCAGAGAACAATGCGTTAAACACTTCCATAGATTTGTTTTCATCCCAATTACAATCCTGTAACAGTTGTCTGGAGCCTACTTTGTTCATTCTAGTTTTAGCCATAATAGACTGGAGTACATCTTCCTGACTCCTGGAACTCTGATCCGCTGCCGTTGAAGCGTTCGGCCTGTCAACCTGGTTCGATAACCTTTTTGCGATCTGTGCATCATGGTGATATCGTTTAATCTGGTCTGGAGTTGGCGGTTGTAACATAAATAGATCATTGTAAATCTCATAAACTGGTTCACTTTGTTTGTCGATCGAAACTAACTTTAGGACGAATACACGAGTGAAAGCTTTCAAGGGATTTGTCGTCTCTGATGTATCCCTGAAAACTCCGCTAACAATAATTTGCATCGAGACAACAGACATTGGGTTAACAATATAAAAGGGTACATCGCTTGAGAGATAGTTGACCATATGTTCTGTTGGCGAGAAGGTTGCTAGAGCTCTGGCGATATTTGTCTTATCATGAACTAATAAACTGACCCGATTCTCGGGCTCGCGCACTTCCAACAAGTTTCGGCCAAATGTTGGCATTGGATATGTGGCTGAAAATGAAAAGAAGGCATCAGCACTATATTGAGACTCTAAATTAGCTCTTCCTGGTTGATCGAAGATCTCGTAATATGATTTTAAGAATCGCCTCGACAGTGTCCTAATCCTGGGCTCTGCAGGCACTGACGCAATTGAGGAAGTGATAATTGAGGGCTTTACAAATTTGTACTTTTGTTTCGAGGTTCTGTCGTTGTTTTTGGGGTACACTGCGACATTGCCTAGCCTGTGTAGGACCGACTCGCGATCATTTCTGTTACTTGGCTTGAAACCTCCGCCTCGGCCGCCCCGACCACGTCCATTTCCTCGCCCAGGCATTTCTTCTTTTCAATGCTAATTGAGGTTGTTGTCAGTCACAGGTAATAGGGGGCAACATGGGTGTTGATTGCTTGTCAATGGCTAGGCGAGCGTCTTTTCGCGGGTCGGACTTGTTTGATTTGATATTTTCGTCACATGGCATCGCGGCCATTTGGGTGCGAGCCAAAACTGTGACGCATCATTTGTGAAATTTCACCTCACCTAACAATCTTAGCGCGCATAGTGTAGTCGGTTATCACATTCGCTTTACACGCGAAAGGTCCTGGGTTCGAGCCCCAGTGCGCGTAAATTTATTTTCCCCAAACCTTTTTCGGCTTTCCGACTTCTCGGAAGGGAAACGAGCGTGTTCCATAGGCTATGGCCACGGCGGCGGTGTCGGCGCCCAGATCCCCCTTATGGAGGTGCACTTTTGGCAGTTAGCGGCTAACTGTGCAGTCCTGCAGACTGGGCGGCGGCAGACATTCCTCGCCAAAAGCAGTTGCACTTCTGGCCGGGGGAGGCGAGCATTCGGGGATTGGCTGGGGGACGAGGAGTGTGTGAGTGCGCGCTGGGCAAACGAAGAGCGGCTGGCAGGGCAAGGAGCAGCCTTTTGTCCTTGTTGCTTCATCGTCGGTTTCGATCGCTCCCTCTCTCTCTCCCTTTTTACCGCTCACCACAGCGAGCGAGCGAGAGAGAGAATTTGCTCGGTGTACACAATTCTCAGCGGCGCCGCTTCAATTGGCGGCGCCAGTGGTAGCGCTGCTAGGAAATAGCAGCAGCGCTGGCGCTCGAGCGAACAGAAAACATGATTGAGAAGCGAGTGCCCGATCTGTGTGTGTATTTCTATCCAAGGAAGCCTGGCATACGGGCTCAGTACGAATCCAGGCTACTTGCACGATCGCCAATATTATCGCTAATCTTTCGGCCTACTGCAAAATTTATCCTATTCCTCGGCAAAATATTCCCGTTGGCCATTCTGCTTCCCGCACAACACAATCGACACATGGACTCTCCAGCTGGACGAATCTATACGAGCAGTTGTATTTAGGAAAAGTCAGTGGGTTGAGCAGAAGCAAGGAAACTCAGCCTATTTCCATCTCTATCCTCTTTGGTGTTCGCCTCTCGTCGGCATCTGTTGGCCGCTTGGAGCAGAAAGGAAGACTCGCTTGGCGGACAGAGCCAGTCGGCCGGCAGCAAATCGAAGGACTCAGCCCCGAGCCAGCAACTTGAAAGGCAAACCAGCGCATTGGCGACCGCGACAGGCAAGGAGAGATAGCGAGTGGAATCAAGCCCACTGAATAGATTGTTAGATAGACACACAGATAGCTGGCGCAAACATTTCAAGTGAACCTACTCTCAACATTATGCAGCAGACACCCCCCTTTTGGGGCGCCAACAAAACACTCGCCGACTATGTGAAGGAATCGGCCTGGCAAAGCTCCGCAGCCACAAGTAGCTCCTCCTCCTCCACTACCTCAATGCCATGGGCCACCGCAGTCAAAATGCCCCCCGACCACTCTGCAACCTCCAGCGCAGCGGCCAACAACTTTGACTACACCAACACCATCGGCTCCTGGAACTCCTCAGAGACAGGCTCATCAAGTCGGGCTGGCGGTTGGAACGCAGATGGTTCAATGAAACACGAAGGCGCCTTTGACGATGGAACCGCCATCTGGGGCAACCCAATCACCAAGAAGGCGGGCCTTGATTGGACTGACAAGGAATCATTGACAAATCCTCCACTAGCGCAAAAGAATAGCAACTCCGAGAAGCGAATCCAAAAAGCCGAGCCAACTATTAGCTCAATTAATGGGACTGAAGCCTGGGGAGCGCCAATCCGGAGCTCACTGAACAGTCAGCAACAAAAACATACTACCAAAAATGACATTAGTGGCAATAATAACTTCGGGATGAATTCCGCAAACGAATCAAACAGTTGGGGCGAATCTTCTAGTCTACAAGGAGCAACTTCTGACAATTCTAGTCCGCCAAATAGTTCAATCTGGAACAATTTGGGAGTCAAAAAGCAACACTCCTCTGATTGGCTCTCGGGAGCAGTCGGCTTGGGTGCTGGAGCCAACAATGGTCGAGGAGGGGGAGGAGGAAGCGGATTAGCAGCTGGCGCTGTAGGTTCCAATTCAACCGCCAATCTGAGATTGGAGGAGCTCAGCAAGCAACTTGAATCCACTAGCCTGTTTGACCCTGTTTCAGCCATCACCAAAGGTGCTCCAAGCACTAATCCAAACCTTGACCACCACCAAATCAATGTCGGTAGCACTAGCCTCGGTGGGGGCACGGGTTTAAATGATCTCAAACAAATGAGTGCCAACTATTCAAATGACTTACTCGACTCACCAAACCGTCACCAAGGCGGTTTGTCGTCAGGCAACAATCAACAATCTCAACAATTGGATTCAGCGGCCTATCCTTCGGCAGCTAGTCCATCCAGGGATCTACTTAAACAAATGGTTCACCAAATCCAATTAGCGGTCCAAGCCGGCCACTTGAATGCTCATATATTGAATCAGCCAATGTCGACGCCTACTCTACAACTTGTCTATCAGTTATTGCAGCAAATTAAAACCTTGCACCAATTGCAAGAGATTCAGCAGCGAGCTCGCATCAAGTCGGATCCAAGCTCACCAAGTAATTTGGAATTGCAAATCAATCGAATTCGACAAAATATTTCCTTATTGCAAAAAGCCATAACTCAGCAGCAAGCAGCATTAACGAAAAATGACTCTCATGGTGACTCAGGCGTTAAGCAGCAGGCCAATAGCCAATCTTATGCAACAATTTCGAAACTATCCACCAACTCGAAAGTTCCTCCAAATAACATGTCAAATACTATTAACAATAGTAATTTAGATAGCTTTAGAAGAAGCAGTCTCATTGATACTTTAAGCAACAGTAATAGTGATTCAATGCGCTCAGCTCAAGCTACATTTGATGCTAACGCAACAACTATTGATAAAACTTTGTCCTCATTTATCCAAGCATCATCAGCAAACAATATTTTAGGAAGCGGCAAGACTATTTCAGCTTCAGGTGACTTTTCAAAAGCACAAGGTTTTACTAGTGGTAATATTAGTCAGCAGCAATCAACGAACAAGAGTGGATTTCTGTCAGCTCAATCATCTACACCATCTTCAGCTTGGTCGGCATTCAGTTCCGGCGACTTTGTGTCTCAACAAGGTTGGCCAAGTCAATTAAGAATCTCATTAAACGCATCTCAAGATCATCCCCAGCACCAATATAGTGCTTTCGATATGATGCCAGAGTTTGGTCCTAGAAAAGATTGGCGCAATTCACCAGTCTTATTGGATGGTAAAGACGCTCCAAATATGGCACCAGGAAACAACATAAGTGTTGCACGACCAAACTCGGCCTCAAATACTTTAAAACAAATGAACGAAAATGATATCTTAAGCAGAGACTCGTCATTCTGTGATTGGGGTAACAATAGTGACTCGAGCAAGAGAAATTTTGATCACATTTCAAATGCAGCGACATCATTCTCCTCTTCAGCCATTGGTAGTCTTTCTTTACAAACTAATCCTTGGATGTTCGCTCCTACATCATCAGCATCATCGCTCAATATGAGTACCGGCATGGATAATCAAAACAAGAACAGTGGTGGAAGTGGCAATCTGGATTTGAACAACAAATCAAATAATGGCAATACGGACAAGATGGCAGGCGATTCATTGTTCTTGAAATCAGGCAGCTCCGGCAATATTCAACGCTCTTCGTCAGCCCTATATGATTGGGGCAACCTGGGTTCATCAACAATGCAATTCGGAACTGATAATGATCAGATGAGTAAGCAACAGGCATCAGCCAATGCAAGTTGCGGCAGCCGTCCGGCGCCACCACCCGGTTTAATGAGTAATTTTGGATCAATCATTGGTAATTCTCAATCAGCCAATAGAATTTCCACGGCGGATCAAAAGTCGGGAGCATCAAACGAGGAATCACAAATGCAATCCAGGGAATCATCTTCGAGTCTATGGAGCGGTGCCTGGTTTGATTGATTGATACACTGATCAAAACTTGCAAAAGGCAGTCCTAAGATGACTATAATCTAGGCTTCCCTTAAATCTCTCTACCCAACTTTCGAATTGCGTATAAAATCAGTATCATCATACATGGAAAGACTACGTCTCCATGGGGAAGACAACTACCTTCACCCATTCTCTATTGTTAGCAGCATGAAAAATAATAGCAACTGAAATAATCTCATTATACTATTCTAAGAGAAGGCCTTCTCTCCTAGCCATTATTACGTTTGACAAATATTACTACATGGATCAAGAAATCGGTTGAGAGTTATGTTTAAGATATTGAACTAGAAGAAGATTGAAGATTGACCCTTTTGACAATCGCACCAGAGGTGACTTTAAATTAGAAGATTGTATGCGTGAGAATGGAACAACGGAATAAATATTGAAATGAAGCTCAGCGGCTCGAATTGAAAAATCTCCTGTGAAGGGAAGAGAGGGAGAGGTTAGTGGATTGCATGCGACCTCCAAGGTGGCACGCGCTCGGAGTTAACCTCGATGCAAATTGTGGATCCGTTTGGTGAGCCCCAGCCGTTTGACTAGTCGTTGCTTTCTAGCGTCCCAGTTGAATTGAGATGGAGAGCTGCGGGCTTTGCGCAAACGAGCGATTTACAATTGATCCTTCGAAATTAAGCTCAGCTCGATTATTCAATCCCCTTTTGTTTTATTGGCTGCTCGTGGATTTTTATTGTTTCAATCATTGAGTTTGCGGCAGAGTGGCTGCTGCTCGACCGAGTTGAGCGTTCTCAGACTAGATCATTTGTACAGTATGCAAATGGCTTCTGTTTGTCGGAGGAGAGGAATGAGATGTGAATCAAATAATCAAATCAACTTGAGTGAGAGGCTAGCGGAAGCAGAATCAAGTTTGTTTCGTCAAAAGTTCGAACGGGGCGCCAGGCGGCGAGTTCTAGTTCCAATTGGAGTTTTGGCCCTTTTTTGAGCATAGAAACTTCTAAAGCAACGAGTGAGGCGCTATTGGTTCTCGCGCGCTAATGCGAATGGCCGTCCGTTTAATTTGGCCGAATTCATTGTTGTCGGCGCTGGGTCGTCAAGTTTTAGCGCCTTAACTAGGGCGAGCGGCTCAATTTGTGAGGCGCAAATTAGCAATGCCATCCATTTGCTCGGCCCCCAATGTGGCCGCTATGCAGCGCGAGTCCGGCGCTGTCAGCGTCTAGCGCGCGTGGCCTCTGCGGGCCAAATCATAAAACAAATGACGACTTCCTCTTGCCTCGTTGGGGCCGCGAGCGAGCTGGCCCACTGTCGGCCGAGCTCAGCAGGAAGCTGGTTCCGAGTCTGCCGGTCGAGCATCCCCCGCTAGCGTAAACAAACTGGCACAGCTCGTCGTTGGCACTGTCAGCCGAGCACCTGCTGACTTGACGTCTCGTCTTTTCCGCCGCAAAGCTTGCATGTCCTCCCTGGTTCAACTCGGCCCCACCACTTGGATCACTTTGTTGTTGGCTGAGGCTAGCCTTCGGTGGCAACCATTTTGGGCTCAAGCTGTGCCCGAGAGATAGGCTCAAAGGAGGACGGCAAGAGCGCTAGCCTACATTTTGGACGCGGCAAGTGTTTTACAATCCGAGAATCGATGATTTATACTCGGAATTAAATTGGGAGCCCAAATAAATCACAGCCCCTCTCTGCGCCAACTGAACGCTGGCCAACAATAAATAAATCCAATCCGATCCGATCCGATCCAATCCAAAACAATCCAGCTTTGGGCCAACCGAAAGCTCGACTTATGCGTTCGGCGGGCAGGTGACTCATTTAGTTGTCGCTAGCTTTGATACTTTGTCAAGATGAACCAGTTTTGTCGAATTCAGGTGGCACGGAGGCGCAGGTTTGCGCAAAAGCTGTCAGGCTCCTCTGCAAGATTTGGCCATCAATCTGCGGCGGCGGCGGCGGCGGCGGCCTCGCCCGCTCGAACCCTTTGTGGCCGAAGCTGCGCGCCGATTCGCCTGCCAACCAAGCGCCAAGATCATTTATCATCGTCGGCCAACAAGACAAAGCCGCCCAATGGCTCAAAGATGGAGCAAATATAAAGGGAGCCTATAAGCGCGCCAAAGCGGCCGCGCGGCGCCTAGCGGAGTTTGCGCACTATGCACGGCTGCGCAAATTAAACAAAACGCAAGTGTTATCCAGGCTCAAACTCCACTCTGAGCGAACCTTTTGCGCCCCTCAAGTTGACGCCCATGCGCACTGCATGTCACAGATCAGCCAATTGCTTGGTCGCGCAAACAAGTGCAGTCTGGAGGGGAGAGAGAGAAGGATGGTCAATTTGGAGGCTGGATTTGGGTTTCGAGCGGAGGCTGAGTGAGCTTGCTTGGCGATTTTTGCCAGAGTTTTGTGGCGCCTTGGCGGAATTGAGGGCGCGAGTTGGATTGGGTTCAACTAAGTTGTGTTTGGAGGGACTTTTATTGCTTGCGTTCGCGAATTAGGAGCAGAAAATCGAGGCTGAGCTGGCGCGCGAGTCAATCAACGTTGCGAAATAATTACAGCAGGAGGAGTCATTAGCGAGCGCCAGGCCAACAAATAGCCGTGGCAAATAGAGCGAGCCAAGTGGGCCGCTAGTTTGGGCGAGCTGCGGGCTGAGTGGGCGGCCAGTTGGTGGCTTGAGAGCGGGCGGGTTTAATCGCCACTTGCGTTCGTCCTGGAGAGGTGAAACCCGTTGCAGTTTGCCAATAGAGCGCTGATTCCAGCTTGAGCAAGCCTTGGGCTGGCTTGTTGGCCTCTGGGCGAGAATTGGGTTTGAAGCGCCTATAAATGGAGCAGCAGGCCAGCGAGGTTGGAATGGCGCTGAAGCGGCACCCAAACAGCATGGGCGTGTTCGGGGAGCAGAGAGTTGAGGCGCTCAGTCTGGCGGGCGAGCGCAACCGGCAACTAGTTGCCTGGAGCCAGCCAGCCGGCGGCCAGGCGAGCGCGCTCGCACTGGCCGCCGCAACGCTGATGCGCCAGCAGGACCAACGCAAGCTGGCCCAGCAGGCGCAGGTGCCCAGATTGTGGCGAGCAAGCCGGAGCGGACAGGCGGCCAGCCAGGAGCCGGCGCTCGACTGGTTGGGCGTCCTGTTGGCCGGCAGCCAGCAGCAGCAGCAGCAGCAAGTGGTTGCGGCCAGCCACCAGCCGGCGCTTGGAGGCGGCGGCCTGGACCCGTTGAACCTGTCGCTGGGTCGGCAGGTGGAGCTGGCGCCGAGTTTCGGCCACCAAATTTCGGTTTCGCACCAAGTCCGCGCCCTAAGCGCAAAAGTGAAGCTCGAGGAGGCCGAGAGCGAGTGGTTCGAGGGGGAGGAGGAGGAGGAGGAGGTGGAGGAGCGGAACGGGAAGCGCAAGCGGAAGGAGTCGAGCGGCAGCAGCTCGAGCGCAAACTCTGAGCCGGAGCGAGAGGAGGAGGATGAGGAGGAGGAGAGTGTTGATGTGGAGCAGGTGAACTCGGAGACGCGAAATCCTGTTTGCGCAAACTACAAGCACTCGGCCGAGGCGTACCCGATGGATCTGCAACGGGACGGGCAGCAGTCCTGCTGCCCCGAGCGCCTGCCAACAAGTCCGAGCTGCAGCGGCACGGGAAGTGGCGCCGGGCCGGAGAGTTCGCTGAATCTCGCCGACGGTCTCACCTGCATCGTGTGCGGCGACGTTTCGAGCGGCAAGCACTACGGAATCCTCGCCTGCAACGGCTGCAGCGGCTTCTTCAAGCGCAGCGTGCGCCGCAAACTCATCTATAGGTGCCAGGCTGGAACAGGTTGCTGCGTTATAGACAAGAAGCACAGAAACCAGTGCCAGTCGTGCAGGTTGAAGAAGTGCATTCGGATGGGCATGAACAAGGACGCCGTTCAGAACGAGCGCCAACCGCGAAACACGGCCACCATTCGGCCTGAGATGCTGCTGCAGGACCAGGCGGCGGCGGGCAGGCTCATCCGCGATGGGGTTGCCGCCACAGTGAGCGCAGTGCTGGACGTTGGCCCGAACAGGAGGGGCAAGCGCCGCTCGCTCTGCAACGAGAGCGACCGGGACGACCAGGGAGAGGAGGAGGAGTGCTCTGTGGAGGCGAGCGAGTTGGCGCTTCTCAGCAACCAGAACCCGAACCAGAATGGGAGCCCAAACAATGAGATGCAAGCGCAAAAGTTTGCCCGGCGGCGAGATGGCCGCGCGCACTGGGAATCCATGCAGTTGGACCAGGTGAGCCTGTTGCGCGATCAGCTGCTCGCCCGCTCAGCAACAAGGCCGCCGCCAATGGAAGGGGATGAGCAAGAGGAGGAGGAGGATGAGGCTTTGTTGCTGCAGATGCTCAGGATTGATGGGCTGCTTTGGCTCGAGTTGGCGCACGAGCGCGAGCCAGCCAGACGGGCCGAGCTGGTTGCGGATTGGGCGCACAAGATGCAACCCTTCGCTTGTATGCACCATTCAGCGGACGACCAAACGTTGCTGCTCGAGTGCGCCAGCGACCCAATCGCCTTGCTTGCGAGGCTCCAAGCTGGCTCGGGCAAACAGGAGGCGAGTCACCTGGCCGAGCTCACCCACGACTTCAGCCCGCTCGACTGGCTCCACCTGAGGCTGCTCGTCCTCTTCAGCGCCGCCAGTTGGGCGGTCGGCGCGGCGGGTCAGCAGCAAGAGCGGCAGTGGCGCCCCTTTGAGCCCGAGTCGGTGGATCATCTGCGCCGAGTTCGCGCAAACCTGGTTCGTTCCTTCCTCGCCAGCGGCGCCAACAGAATGATTGAAGCGAGCGCGCGCGACAAGCAGAGCGACCGAGCGCCGCTAACAAGGTGAGCGAGCGGCCCCAATTTGGTCGCCTGGAAGCGGAAGTCGTGACATCATTAGAGGGCGGCGAACGTGCGCCAGGCTCGGCCGGTTGGCGCTGGCCGATGGGCGGCCAGTTTCTTAATTAGAACTCTCGGCCCTCGCGCGGCCGCCGCCTCAAACTCTCTCGCGGCTCCCAAATCTCTCCCCTTGACTAAGTGATTTCTGAATTTGGCGCCAAACTAACCTCAGCTCCCAATCTGTCGCCAGATCCTATAAGCTCCAGCTGGCAATGCTCGAGTTGGCCTCCCTTCGGCGCCAGCAAATTGGCCGTCGCGCGCGCAAGCCGACAGTGGAGGAGGAGGAGGCGGCGGGCGCAAGTTGGCCGGAGCGGCAGAGCGCCGGTTCCAGTTCAACGTTCAGCAGGTCCAGATCAATGTCGCCGGATTTGGGCGCCAACAGGATGGGCAGCCCAGATTGGCGAGCAGAGGTGCGGAACTCGGCGGCTGGGCGGACAAAGGAGCGGGCGGGCAGCTAAGCCGCTCGTTGGCTCGTTGGATCAAAGGCGAGCGTGGGACTCGGCTTGTTGTGGTCAAGGCGCCCAAATCGGGCAGAGGCGCACACGCCAACAAATCAATCATTCGAATTCGGGATTTGCGCCCCAAATTGAACTCATGCCTGGCGCTCCAAATGGGTTGCCCAGTTCGAGTGAGGCGCAAAACTTTTGCCGCGTCAAAAAGTTGGCCCTCCTCCTCCAGGTAGCCGCGTTCAAAGGGTGCGAGCGAGGGCCCACTTCAACTTCAACTTCAGTCGGAAGCGGAGGGCCAGCAATTGTGAGCTCGGCCTCTGTTTGCTCAGACCGTCTATCTCCAACTCGCCCATTAGAGACAACGAGCGCAAGAGCAAAGGTAGATTTGGAGTCATAAAACGAAGGTTACACTTGCAAGCGGGCGCCCATTCAAAGTTGGAGCGCAAAAGCAAAGTGGCGCCAGGAACGAGGATCGTCTTGGGGGGGGGGGCCAAGCGGAGGATTTAGCGCCACTTGCTTGGCTTCCGTCGGGCTGAAAACAAAATGGGAGCGCCAAATTCAATGTATAATGTGTTGGATTAAGCGGCAAGTTGTGTTGCGTTGTGTTAGCAAAGCGAGACTTTTCTTCCTCCACTTCCAGCTCCATTTTGGGGCCGCAGTGACATCACTAAAATGGGATTCAATTTGGATTTCGGTCTCAATCTCCATCATCATTGAGCTCGTCCTCCACTCTTGGCCGCCGCCGCCGCCTCCTCCTCCTCCTCAGCCGCCGGTCCACTTGCTTGCTGCCCGTGGCCGCGCTCTGGCCAGGTTGAGCTATTCGCCCGCTGATGGCGGACAATATATCAAATTGCAAACATCAGTTTGGGCGCCCGAAGCGCGAGCAGGGGCGGCCAGTGTTTGTTTTGATCGTTTTGATTGACGGAGCTTTTGGCTGGCAACGGGGATTTGGCCTCCTCGGCCCCATCCGCTCGGCTCAGCTCGGATAGGGACGGACTCAAATGGCAACAATGATAGATTTTTCGCCCAAACTTGATTCAATTTGCTCCTCGCGCCGCAAAGCCGCCCCTCTGTCTCGCTTCCGCTCGCAACCACGAGCGCCGGCCGCAAACAATATAGATTCACTTGTTCCCTTTTGCTCGCGCGCCCACTAATGCATCCGCAATGGCCCAGATTAGGCCGCTCGCTGCTGGAAGTGCAAACAAAACAAGTTGCAACCGACGCTTCCTGAAATCACAACACTCGGAATCATAATCTTTAATTTAATTCCCCGCGCTTCAACCTCAATGCCATTAGTGCCACTCCGGCCAGTGGCCAATTTGGCCGCATAAAGGTTATGCAAATTGGGCACCAGAGGAGCTGTTTGCAATTTATGAGCGCAAATGGCGACAGCACCGCCCAATTCAATTCGATTCAACTTGCGCACATAGCGCCAGTCGCGACCTCAACCTCAGCCAAGTGAGCTTTCGTTGCAACTAGCTCGGCTGCGGCGCATCACAGTCGAGCGCGGCCAAGATAAACTGGAAGTCAAATAAATTAGCATGGATTTGTCCGGTTGAGCTGGAGAGCAAATTGGGAGATCTTCGAGGAGGATGAAACACTAAGCGAGTTTATTCTAGGGGACCGGGCGCCACAAGCGGCGCTCGTGGCGCCACCTAGCGGTCGAGAAACGAACTAGCCGCCAGCAAATTTCTCAGACTCCTGGAGGCAAAATGTTTGCCCGCTAAAACTGGCTAGCCTGCGGATCCAGGGCACGAGTTGGATGGGGAGGAATAGAGTCTCTCTCTCTCTCTCTCTCTCTCTCTGTGTCCAACTTCCTTGAGCTCACACAACTCAATCGCTTGGCTGAGGTGCATCCTTTCACATTAAATAGTGCAACAATGGCGACACAACAATAAAAAGCACAATAACTATTCCTACTGGTGTCAAAATGATGGACGAGATTCGCATCCAGGGCGAATTGGTCCGGTGAGAGGTGATTGCAGGCAACGAAATTGGACCGTCAATGGTATTTCCGGATGCCAACAAGTGGCCAGCTCTTGGCGCAGCGGCTGCGCCTACCACCGAGGCAGCGCTTGGGATGGGGCCAGCCGGATAGCCGGCCAGGTGTGCTAGGCTGCTCCGGCTTTGCTGTTGCTGGCGGTGCTGGTGCTGGTTCTGATGGAGCTGGCCATGGTTTGTTACTATGGGCGAGGTGGGACAAGTTTGCATTGCCATCGTGTGTTGCGCGCCCAACTGGCCGGCTCGCTTGGTTTTGTTTGCAATGAAGGTTTTGTCGCCGCTATTTGTGCCGCTTGTGCCGCCGCCGGCCGACACCCTCGAATTATCCGTCTGAGTTTGTTTGCGCTCGTTACTCATCGACTGCTGCTGCTGCTGCTGTTGAGCAGCGGAATCCCCGCTGAATTTGAGCGCACCTGTCGAGCTCGGTGGGCCGGCCGAGCGTTGGCGATACAACTTGTCCCGTTCGGCCGAGCAACCATTGGAGCCTCCGGCTGAGCCAGGCGGCCCAAAGGTGGCCGCCTTGATGGCCTCGGTGGCCGAGCGTCTGAAACTGACCGTCTGTTTGTGGTGCTTGTGCTGCTTTATCGCGGCTGCCCTCTTGTCGGCCTCCAGGTTGGCCGCGCAGTCAGGGTGGCGTGCATTTTGGATACGGTCACTGGCTGGATTTGGATCACTGTTGTTGAAATCTTGGCCTCCATTCGGGCGGCCGGCGGCGCTCAAGATTGGCGGCGGCGGCGGGGTTTGCGGAATCTGGTGCGCGTCTTGGTGCTGGGGGCCGAGCACCATCATGCTGTCTGTGATCGTATCCGGGCTTGCGGTGTAGGTGGACTGGCCCACGAGGGGCGCTGGCAGCGCCATTTGCTGCACCGAGAGCGGCGGTTGCGGCGGCTGAGGCGGCGAGGACGACGATGAAACCGACGCCGAAAGTTGCGGCGCAAGCATTGGCTGAACATGAGGCATGAAGGGACGATGATGAAAGCTGTGCTGGTTTGTTGAGGAAGAGGGGCGCCCTTCGCGCGAACCAAGCGCCGGTTGCGAGTTGTGGAGTTGAAGCTGGTTTACGGGCGGCCGGCATGGGTTTGCAAGCAAGCTTAGGCACTCGATTGAGTCCGAGCAACTGCATTCGGACTCGTGTTGCTCGGCGCACTCGAGGGCCGAGTAGCCGGCGGCCACAGGTTGCTTGGCGGGCGCAGGTGCGTAGATTTGCCTGGCACCGGCGAGAGACGGTTGCCAGCGGTGCTGACAGTAGAGGGGCGGGCCGATCTGTTGCTGGCTCACGTAATGTTGCTGGCCGGCCAACTTGAGCGCCATCCTCTGGCCGCCGCCGCCGCCGCCGCCTGGTGCTTGTTTGCGGTTTGGTGCCGCTAGAGTGGATGAGTTGAAGCTTGGAACATTTTCGCGCATTCTCACGCGGCCGATCGGCTGAATACGGGCTGGCTGCTGGCTCCAGGCGCAGCAGGTATCACCGTCGACCAAGCAGGTTGATTGGCGCAGTTGGCTTGCACGCGAGTCGATCGCCGGCCGGCGCCCATAACAAGCGGAGCTAAAGGGTTCACGGTCGAGGTTTGTTGGCGGAAAGAGGGAGGAGTCGCTGTAGGAGTTGTGGCGCTCCTGGCCACCTGGCCAAGAATTGGAAAAATATGCCTCCCTTCGTTGGGCGCACTGAGCCTGGAGCTTGCGCGCCTCGAAATTGCGACTTTGCTCTAAATGTTCCTGCTGTTGGTGTTGGAAATTTTTGCCCAGCCGCTCCAGCTGCTGCTGTCTTGGACTCTCCCTGCAGGCGCCAAAACTCATGGACGGCGTTGGATTGCTCACCTGAGGGCCAGTTCTCTCTCCCCTTGAGACTGGCCCGCAGCGAGTGGCTTTGGCTGGCAAGAGTCGCTTTCTAGTTGCGAGCTGGCAGAGAAGACTTTGTCTCGCTTTCCTCTACATGGCTTCAACATTCGTGTTCCTCGCGAGCCTCTCGCTGAAACTGGAGGCGGCTTCAACTCTTGCGTCTCCAACTTTACCCTACGAATCTAGACACTCACTTGAACATCGGCCGATGTAAACAACTGGAGGTGAGGCAAAACATGGAAGCAATAACGATAACAATAACAATGCTCCTCCCTCTCTCTCTCTATTCGCATCTGTCTTATTGAGCGGCCAATGGTTTTGCCGGCTGCAGTTTGTGGCGGTCGCCTCTTGAGCGGCGAGTTGGGTGCTAGTTTTGCTTGCTTCGGTTTTGTTTGTTCCAGGAGCAATACAAGGAATATTATAATCTAACTCTGGCTCCCATTTCGCTCTCCGACTTCCTTCGGTTGCTCTCGCGAGCATAAAGAGCCGAGAGCATGTCTCTCGCTTTGCCTGCCGCCCACAAACCAATACACGAGCGGGCGAGACGGACTTTGCGACGCCGCCACCATTCCAGCCCACTGGCCTGCGAGCCCCCAGCTCAAGCCGGCTCCTCTCCCTTCCGCCCCCTCCTCTCAGATCCGGCGCAACTCGCCGCCCGCCAATCTTGGCGCCCGAGTTCGGGGTTAGAACTCGGCTCGCAATCGCAGTTGCAGTTGCAGTTGCAGTTGCAGCTTGGGTTTGGATTTGGATGGGGATTGTTCCAGGGGCTGGCTTGTTAGCTGGCTGGCTGGCAGGCGCTATGCACTCGACTGGAAGGCTGTCTGTCGCTTGGAACTCGTGCGCGTCGCAAACACAAACTGGCGCCCCAAAGATGGATTCGCTGCCATGGGAAGTGGAGGAGCGTTTCGAGCTTTGCAGCTGGCGCTGCTGCCGCCGCTATTGGTGGCGGCGCCGATGTCACCGGCGCCGGGCTGGCGCTGTAGCAGCGAGGGGGGATGGAGCAAGGTCAGCACGCATCAGATCATGTGGTTCCGCCGGAGTTGGCTCCTGTGCGCGCCCGCCCGGCTGCCGCTCGCTCGCGCAGCCTGGAGCCCAGCGGGCGGTCGCGCCCTGTGCTGCACTGCGCCGCGCTGTGCTGCACTGCACTGTGCTGTGCTGAGCTGCGCTGCGCTCCGTGGCCCCCTGCGCGTCTCGAGTCGCGAAAGGTGCTAGGCGCCCGTTGCCATGAGCCACTGGCGGGCGCTTGCTCGTGCGCGCCCAAAACATGCGCTCGGCCCACTTCCAGGTCGGCTCGCCCGCGCGCGGCCGAAGAGCAACTCTCGGGCCCATAAATTGTAAATCGCGCATTGTGTCACACGCTGGCGGCGCTTTCGAGCCCGAGCTTCGGCCTGCTTGCGCAAACAGGGCGCCCGAGAGCGCTGCTTTGGGCGCGAGGAAGAGCAGAGAGAGACGTTGTTGTTGTTGCTGCTGCCGCTGCCGCTTCTGCTGTCGCGAGTTGCGAGCCAGCGGCGCTATCGCCGACGCGCCCGCCGACCCCAAGCGCCCGCTAATTCAGCCCGGATCTGCCAAGCGCATTTCCACAGCGCAAACCAGACCATCGGGTAGAATAATAAAAATGACGATAATAGTGGGCCAGCTTTGCCCCGTTGGGTCCAGTACAAATGTATTCATAAGGGCCAGTTGTGGCACAAAGAAAGCTTGCTCAAAATAACTTAAGTGCATTTGTGGCTCCGCCGAGACCGGCTGCAAACCCCGATTGTGCTTAAACAATTGGGCAATCTGCGCTCGTCGCCCTTGTTGGCCGCTGAGCTTGACAGGCTGGCGGCGGCTGGAATCCATTTGGAGGCGGGCGACGATTTTTGCCGCCTCCTCGGCGCCACTTACACTGGCGGCCAGTCTGGTTTGTGTTGCGTTGCGTTGCGTTGCGTTTGGCTGCCGGCAAGGGCGAGTTGCCAGCGCGACTGCGGCCACTCGGTAACTCTAACCCAGAGGCGAGCGGCCACCATGAGCGAGCCTGGCGGCCGGAAATGGACGGGTCAAGCCGAAATTGATCAATGCGCGTCCTGTCGTCTTGTCGCTTGATCGAGGGGCCCAGCGGCTGGCTCGCCAATCGGATGTCGGCCATTAGCGTGAACGAGGCCTCCGCTGATGCCGGCGGCCGGCTGCTTGGCTCGCGAGCTCGTCGGCGCGAGCTGGCGCTTGCAGGCGGACGAATGGAAGGGAATCCGCCGACGTGCAGGGTGGCCACGGACAGCAAGGCGGCCAGCTTGCCCGCTTAGCCGGTGAGCGCGATCGTCCGACTGCAACTCGGGCCAGCCAACAAGGGCGCGCATGCTAATGGTTGGTTGGTTTGCTGCTGAGAGCTTTGGTCTGGGCCGCCAATTTGGGGCCCGGCGGCTTGCTCGAGTGAAAAGCAAACGAATCGCCAATACAGACGCCAGTTCGTGTCCATTTTGGTTCCGCTGCATTCCAATTTGGATCCCGCTAACCCGATCTCGTCGAGCTTAAATTTGCGCCTAAATCTGATGGACGGCTCGCCCTCTGGTTGTCGCAGTCTGCCCGCCGGAGGGCCACCGGCAACTGATTTGCAACTCGCCACTCAAATTGCTCCAGTCCAACTCAATGCAGCTCACAAATGCACACGGGCCGCCCTTCACCTGTGTCCGCTTAATTATGGGCCGGGCGGAGTTTGCTCCAGCTGCGAGCGGCGACACCTGGCGGCGAGAGTGCGGCGCCGCCAACCTGATTCAGAGCGGGCGAGTGGATTCCAAGGCTGGAGCAGCTCGCGCGCTTGATGGAGAGGACGAGCGGGCTGACAACTTGTTTGCCAGACCCTTTGTCTGCCAAAGCCGCTGCAGCCGCCGCTCGCAACCCATAATCACGCGCGCAGTCCGAGCCCGCTGACTGGCGAGCCGACTAAGCTCGCGGTTCCAACTTCAAACTGTCAACGGAGGCTCGCCGAGATGAAGTCTGTGGCGCCGCAAGGAAGTGCGAGCGAGAGGAGAGCTTTGTTTGCCTTCCCTCCGAGGACGTCGTCTGACACAATTGGCCCAAACCGACGTGTCCAAGTTCAATTGCACTCGGCGAGCCTTTAATTGGAACGGGCCGAGCAAGTGGCGCTGAAAAGTAGGGCAGCCTGAAGGCGGGCAGAGTTCATCTGGTTTGAGGAGCCGAACTGAGATGAGCTTTGGCTGGCGGGCCGAGGGCGTCGGCCAACGGGCACAGCGCAGGCTTTAGGCGAGCGCACAGTGGGCGCCGCCGGGCGGCCGGTTGCGCCCACTTGGTGTCGCGCTCCAGCTCGCGCCGCCGATTGTCTGCACCGGTGGCGACAGCGGCCGCCGCGCCAGGGAAGGCGGCGCCCGGCGATCAATCATGGGGCCGCCAGCAAGGCTTGCCCACCTCCTGTCTCAGCGCTCGCCCGCAACCAAACTGGCGCTCGCCGTCTTGGTTTGCTGACGGAGTTTGCGGCCGGCTCGGCCGAGGATTGCCTCGCACTCGTTGACTGGAGGCGGCGGCGGCGGCGGCGCCGCTTTGCACGCATCCGGCGCTCGAAATTTGCATCAATTTGTCCCATTTGCATGGGCCGGCCGAGACCACCTGGCCGCCCGCTCTGGCGCTGAATGCAAAACAGGCGGCTCGCTTGGTTTGGAGGGGAGCAAAGACAGGCCGCAGACAAGCGCGCCCATGGAGCAAACTCGAGCGCTCTGTCCACTCCAAGCTGACAACGGCACCCGCAAACTGGCCCACCCCCCCAAAAAGTAATCACACTCCTATGGCGCGCGCGCCCACCTGGCGGCCAGTTTATCTGTTCCAATCTCGAACTCGCTCGCAAGTTTCCCTTGTGCGCCCGTTGAGGCGCTCGCATCACGATAAGCAGCGCTGTCGTGTCGGCTGCGGTGTCCTCCATTTGGGCCGAAGTTGTTCGAGTCGAGTCCAGTCTGGCGCGCAAACACAACAACAAGCTTTGGCGCTGACAATTGCTGTTGTTGTTGTTGTTGTTGTTGTTGCGAGCTTTGGAACTCGCGGAATCCCGCAATGTCGGCCCATTGGAGCGCCTTTCTTCGGAATTCAAGCCCCAAAGAGTCTTGGCCGGTCGCGCGGCTTCATGCGCAAACCTTGCGGCCGTCGTGCGTTTTAAATCAAGCCTCTCGGCGGGCGATGGGGCTGCTAGGGCGCTATCGGGAATTCAATCAGCGAGCGCGCTCGACCTATTCCATTGAGCCGGATGAATGTGGCAAAATTTGCGCCACACAAAACTGCGATTGTGTTTGGCAAATATGCGCCCAAATGCTCGACCACCGCAAACAAGTCCAAACAGATGATGGGCTCCATTCGAGCTGAATGGCCAAGATTCGTGGAAGCGGGAGTGGCGTCTTTGCGGTTGGAAGGGGGGGGGGCGCCGGCTGAGTTGAGTGGCCGCTCGGACAGGCGGAGGGGCGAGCGCGAACGGCGCTAGGTGCCCCACTGCGCCTTGGCCGCCTCTCGCGCGCGCACACACGCAGCACGGGCTCGCCGGCCGCGCTTTGCCCTTGCAATCATCGGGTTTGGCCGCCGGCTTGGCTCGCGGGGCCAGCGCGGCTTGCATCAGCGAGCGAGCATACGCAATGGGCCAACCCTGACACTGTCTGCTTGCGCAAACAGCGCGCACGGCCGAGGAGGGGATCGAGATTAAGCCATTGGTATAATTACTTCCTCCAGCTTTGGCTAACTAATTTATCACCACTCGCGACCGCTCAAAGCGCCACCGCCAGCCCAATAGACTCGCTCCCAATTCTTGCGCTCCCAAATCCAGAGCGAGCCAACTCGGAGCTCGAGCCAAGCGCCGGGCTCTCCTGAAAATGCGGCTCACGCTCGGCCGACTTGGAGATTGACGTTTTCAGCAAGCATGGAAAATGGAGCTAGAAGTCGGATGATTAATGATTCGAGCTGTCGCTTAGACACTGCGCCCAAGCAAGCCTTGCCCTCCAAACTGGCCGCGAGCATCCCTCTCGCTCACTCGCTCTCCCTCCCGCCGGCCAGCCAGCCAGCCAGCCAGCCAGCCAACCGACCAACCGACCAACCAACCAACCAGCCAGCCAACCAACCAACAAACGCTGCACTCTTACGAGAGACGCAGAATGTGAATAAAAATTTGATTGCCCAAGTTGGCCAGCTTGGCCGAAATATGAGCCCTAACCGGCCACTTGCAATGGCTTGCTTTTGCTCCCCAAGCGAGGAGAAGGCAACGATTGGAACAGGGAAAGTCCATTTGCGCGACAATTCAATTTTCGAGCTAAACCCGAAAAGGTGGACGAGAATTGATTTGCGGCCATAAATCAACGATCGCGGGAGGGAGGGGAGAAGTCGTCTTAAATATAGAGGAAGAGAGACAGAGAAGCCGGCTCGTCGCCCTTTCGCGCAAACTGTGCCGCTGAGGCCAGGTGAGCGGGCCGCCGACTTCTAGGTGCATCGCTCTGGTTGTCCTCTCGCCCTGACCTTGGGTTTTGGTTATAGTCTTAGTTTGCATTTGGCAGTAAATGGGAGCCGACACTTGTCGGCTCTTGCATTTCGCTGATTGAGTGGGAGGAGAAGGCAGCGGAGTTTTATGAATCCAAGCGAGCGAGAGGGTCGGCAATCAGATTGGGCCACTCTCGGCTGTTTGCGGGCTGATGCTTGAAGTTGGGACCGTTGAGAGCAGAGCAACTGGAGCAGAATGTTCTGCTTTTGTTTATTCGTTAAGACTTTGCTGCTAGAGTCTCATTTGGACGATTGACTCAGCGCCAATCGAGGCAGCCGAGAGCCACGCAAACAAGCCTAAAATGTCGAAGGCCCAACTCTGTGCGCCAAAATCTATCCGCCAAACGGGACCAACTTGCGTGATTTGCCCGCCAAAAGTCCCAAAACGCTCACTCTCTCCATCCAAATCGCTGTTAGCAGCGAGCATTGGTGCTCGAATTCAGCCGGCGCCGGGCGCAGTTTGCGGCTCGAACCACAGGGATATGTCAACATCAGGTAGCTCGTCGCAATGGAGGCGCGGATTGAGGATTGGGTGCGCCAGCTGGAGGGCCAGCTGCTGGATAGAGATTATTGAGTCTGAGTTGGCACAAATTAAACGAGCTAGCGAGACTTGTTTGATTGACTCCAGTTGGCTTGGCGTAAAGGCGTGCGGCCCAAGCGAGCTCTCGAACCAGAACCTATCTGCGGCGCGCAAATTCTGCATCTGGCGCCCGATGATGCAGGCGAAGGTTGGCCCAACTTGCGCGCCCTCTAGCGGAAACTCGCTGATTCCAGCGGAAAAAAGGTCAATGTCGTCTACGCTCTCGTAGAGGGTTGCAATGTTTTGGGCGCTCCGGTTGCTCATGTAGCTCGAGAGCTCTGAAAACGATTCCAGCCTGCCAAGCGCGCACCACTCGCGGTATGCGTTGTATCCGGCGACTCCCTGATCGCGACCTGCAACATCCGGCCGAGTATGTTGGAAGCGTGGGGAAAATTTTATAGCTTAATAGGGGGGCCTCCAGTCAAGTCTGTCCGCCTGGCGGCGCGCGCGCAACAATGGGGCCACAAAATTACCTCGCTGGATATTTATGGCACTCAAATCGAGGCCAACCGGTTGGCCGGGCACCTCCAGCAAATGGCCGCTCAAATCCGAGCTCATGAAGGGATCGAAGGATTGGGCGGGCACGTCGAGGAGGCCAAGCAGGAGCTCGTCCACGGCGCCGGCCTCAAAGAGGGCCCAGGGCTGCCTGAAGAGCTGCCTCAGTTGGTAGACCCGCAGGGGCTCGTGCTGGTTGTTGAACCTGAACACCTGGCTTGGCACTGTCGTGTGGCCTTGACGGAAGGCGGCCGCCGCAAAGGCTTGCGAGACGCCCGGATTTATGCTTGGATCGTAGTGGTCCCAGTAGGCGCCGCTCTGCGACTCGAGCAGCTCGTATTTGGCGCACAACTTTGGGCCCAAGAGGATGGGCAGATACTCGGCAAGTAGAATGTGCTGCACCATTGCGATATGAATGTGCCTCGCCTCATGGTAGAGTCTGTTGTCGCTCCAATGCGGATTCAAGGCGGCCAGCGAGAGCGCAAGCCGATTGTGTTGACGAAGGTGAATTGTGTGCAAGGTTACCAGCTGGATTTGCTGGTTCGTCCGCGAATCGCCCGATTTAAAGCAAAATCGGCCCCTCGGGCGACCAACGCACTCCTCGTCCGGATTCTCAACCTGAGGCGGCAGCAGCGGCTTCAATCCCTCCTCCTGGAAATAATTCCAAACCCTCATGAGTCCGTCAGAATTGGCCCTAAGCGAGCTGCTTGCGGATCGTGTGGAGCCGTAGACGAAGCTCGCGTCTATGTAGGATGTGATTATGTTCAGTTGCGTTCGGGGCCCAAGCGTGCAACCTGGCCTTAGGGCTGCAAGCGAGCGTTTAAAATCGTGACATCTAATTCCATACTGAGCGTAAAGTGGATCGTCAGGCCCGATCTCTATGGGCATGCAGACGCGGCCGCCAGCGGCGCCCCTCCTGCTACGCGGACAACACGGCTCCTCGTGGCCAGTTGCGGCTAGATGGGCGGCCCACCCATGTGGGCAAAGGGGGCAGACAGACCGACAGACAGATCGTGGGCGCGTTAGTGGCAGTGAGGCGGGAGGGGAGGCAGGACCCCATTTTGGCGAGCGGAGGCCAGTGCAAACTTACCTCGCGCGCCCGATGCGAGCGCTATGTCGTGGTTTATGAGCTGGCCCCAGCTCATGTACATGGCGGACTGATCCGGCGAGAAGTTCTCGATGTCCGGATGGAGTGCAAGCGCAAGCAGCCGCGCCGGCGGAAGTTGGTTGCCCGTTGAGGCCGAAAGACGGGGAGCGCCAACCGCGTCGCCATAATCGGGCGGCAGAATGCGCACGAAGGGCATATTGCTTGAGCCAAGATTGGGCGCCAACAGATTGTTACACTGTCCACTGTGGCTCCTATACCTGGACAACAAAGGGCAACGTGGCGGCGAGCGATAGAAGGAGGGGCAGCTGCCCCATAGACTTGTCCGTCCAATATTAATCTGCTCCATCTCGAAACTTATCTCCTCCCAGCTCAAGCGAAACCTCCTGGCCAATATGCGTGTCGTTAGCTCATTCAACTCGCCGATAGAGTTTATGGTGGCCTCGCTCAAGTCTAGAGAGTTAAGGCCTCTCGGTTGTCTGAATTTTAGGGCACGTTTGGCATTTCGGATGGCCCACTCAACCATATGGTAGGTGATACAACCGCCGCGCGCCAATGCCATCGCGCAAACCCTCGGCCGGCCAACGAAACTCTCGCCAACCTGGTAATCTCGAACAGAAGCCGCCCTAACTTTCTTACTAGCCTCCTGTCTTCCAATGACCCGCGAGCTGGCTGACAACTTCGGGCCCACAGTTCCGTTCGAGGGGCCGTAAAAGTTGCGCGCCCTCTGCTCTTTGTGCTTCTCGATGGCTGAACTTGTGCCGCCAGTTTTGGGCAGAGTTGGTAGGTAAAAGTCCTCATAGTCGTAATCATCTTCATCGTCCTCATCATCATCATCGAACAGGTCCACCAACAGCTCAGGTTCTACCACAAATTTACCTCCTTGCTCCTGACCCAAACCGGCCTCTCCAAACTTGTATCCACTTCCCTCGTCCGATCCATTGCTTTTCGCAACTTTCGCCCGCTTGCCTCTGCTGCTCAGCTCAGGCGTTGGACGTGTTTCATTGATCGCTTGGTATCTCTCGTTGGGACGGGACAACACCTGGCGCCCGTTTTGGCGGCGACCAGGCGGTTGAGTTGCCTGGCCAAGAATTATTGGACAGCTTGTCATTATTACCACTAATATCAATCCAAAGCAAGCCGATCGACGCTCAAAACTTTGTCCAAATCCGAGAGCTCTCGTCCGCTCCTTGGATGGGCGATTTTCGGTTAACCGTTGCAATCGGTTAGTTGAATTCTCTATGTAGCTACCTTTTGAAGTGTTTGTGTGTTTTCCTATCATATTCCGCACTTGCCACTTGGCACTTGGTTACAATCTTGGAACGCATAGTCTCAATAGATCGATCAGTTCCTAAGTCTCCGGCCAAGTGACGAATTTTGCCGACTAAGACCTAAGACTCGACACGAATGAATCACTTCACTGGATGGCGACCTGAATTTAGGCCGAAAGACAATCGTATCTTCTAATTGCCGACAGAAGCTCTGGCAGCCATCCGGTCAAGCTTCGATTGATTGTAACCTGTTCTAAAGTGTCATTAGACACAATGCATGACGATCTCGACGCCGAGCTCTTGAAGTGTCGAGCTTCAGCGCGGAGAGCGGACAGGTCCACAAGCCGGGTGGAGCGAGCTGCGACTGTGAACACTCAGATGGCAACGGACAATCTGACTCAAAAAAGGAGACTAGAATTGTTCTTACCCAAGAAACAATAAGATCCCGGCGAAAAAGCAGAAACAAACAGCGAGAGGTTGATTATTATGTCGCCTCATGGCTTGTCTAGCTCGTTTATTGGGCTTGAGGTTACTTGGTTTGAGCATCTAGCGGATTCTTGTCTGATTGCGCTTGATGTCACCGCTTTATGCGGCTAAGTTGTCATCATATATACTATATATGATGACATATATATATATATGTCATCATATATATACTATATATACTATATTTACTAAATTGAAATAAATCACATTTTTGCTTATCAGCTAGTTAATTATTATTCCTAAATACTTGAGCTCCCTAGATGTCGTCGAGTCAGCTATCTAAGGAAGATTTAATTTTCCTGAGTTGATCTTTCGCTTAGGTAAATCTGATTAGAACAGCCGAGTTATTATTATGATAATACGCTCAGGTAATCTGAGATATGTTTGTGCTTAATCGTTCAATCACTTTAGATTCCAGCATAATGTTAAGTTTGTCTTGGTTGTTGTTTGTCAGATACTTGCTCCGAGTTTCTTGGTTCTTCTCGATGCCTTCGGTGATTAAGTTGGGCGGCAAGTGATTGGATTCGAACGAGGATTGGGCTCTTTCGTTGGAGCACTCCAGAGGCCTTGAAGTGGATGATTTAAGCTCAGTTCGATCGTAAGAGTCCAAGCAAGCACTTCCTGGAGAGACGACACTTTCAGAGAGAAGACTGGCGTTCGGTTGGGCTCGCGCTGGGTCTCGTTTAGCCAACTGCAACTTGCTCGCAGAGAGCTCCACGAGCTCGACATCATCTGAGATTATGCCGGACTCTAATTGCGCAACAATGGTTTCGTTATCCCTATGCAAGTTTCTCTCATCAGAATTGTCTACAGTTGGTATTGGTGGGTTTTGTTTCTCTATAGGCGATGAGTCTGAATTGAGAGCTTCTCTCTCATCCGAACGTGGTTCAAGATTTTCCTTAATATCGCAAGCTAGCTCATCTATCTGGTCGATTTCGTCCGATCGTTTAAGCGTCGCATGGTGTCGGCTTCGTTTGCTCTGATAATCTACACTATTTTCTACCATTGAACTCTTTTTGTGTTGCGATGATGGTCTTTTTGGGTACACTTCTGCAAGTATTTCTCTCGCATTGTAGGAAGTTAAATCCCACACGTTCTCCTTCAGCATGTGTGCCAGCTCGATGATATACTTGCCTTCCTTATACTTTTGGCTTGGAACAAATGCCTGCTCGTACTTCCAGCCTAGGGTTGTCTCGCAGTTATCACAATAGATGTCGGCAACTGCATGCAGACCTGTGAGTAGTTCGCGCTGAACTGCCGGCCTACATCCGATGTTGACAACTTTATTGAACAGGTACGCCCTTCCGTGGTTGCCCTGGAAAAGTTTGGAAATGAGCTCGTCATGGTTGGCAAGATGGGCCCGACAGTGGATGCAGCTGTAAATTCTGTGGCAGTTGTTGAAATAGTTTTGCTTGATCACTGGCTGTTTGGCACCCCTCTGTGCCTTGCTCGACTTGTACTTGAACATGTCTACCCAGCGCCGTCCACCTAACTTGTGACTCTTGTCAAGAAAGAAAGGACCCTTCTTTTCTTCCCTCCTGCCTGCCTAGGGGGAGCGGAGGGAATTTTGTCAAAGGTGAGGTTCTAACGGTGAGACGGTGAGTTGGATATTTGAGCTGAATTTTAGGTTTGATCGTGGTGTGTTGCCGATCGGAAGCCTGTTGTGTTTTTGAGCGTAGACAGACACTGGTCTGGTTGGTGCAGTGCTAAGTATTAGAGTTGTCAGGTAGATAGGGTTGCTCGCTTGCCTCCTAAGGCAACAGTCATTGAGCCTGAAATGCCCCAGGTGAATATCGGTGTCTCTCCAGACTTATCGCCCGGAGCAAAGCTGTTTATGTGTGTGTATGTAAGAAAATTGTGTTGTGTTGTGTTGCGCTATGCTGTGCTGTGCTGTGTTGTAGGTGTGTGTTATTTACGCGCAGGCTCGACTCGAGCCGCTCGAGATTAACTCCCTCTGGCTCCAATTGCGCGGTTTAGAATGGGAAGCTCGGTTTAGAAATATCATTTGCTTCCCATGCGATGATTACATACATGCACGCGCTTATCTTGGCTAAGATAAGGTGGAAAATCACTAGTCTTTAGTTGAATTGCGACACAAGTGCATGGTGCCGAGCTAGAGTATGAAGGGGCCACTACCTCTCTTGCTCTCTCCAACTTGATATTGCGCCAGCGCTAGCTGGCGAACTTCGTTCGTTAACTCAGCCTCTTTGGGGCTGCCATGAGACTTCAATTATGAAACCGCAAATTCTCGTCTCAACCAGCTGACTAAAGTTGGCCGAAAGATCTAGCCAAGGGCTTCGTTATGATACATTCACAAGCGGGCTGACTGTGTTTAAGTGCGTTATTGGCGTCCGAGTTTTCTAAAATCAAGCTACGAACTGATTGATTCAATAGGCAATGCACTTCCAGTTTTAAATGCTAAGCTCGCGCAAGCGTTTGTTTGGTCTCGCCTCTAGAGTTCATTCATCCGTAATGTGAGGTTCAGGGAGGAGGCGGAGTTGGAGGGCTCGTAGCTTGCGCTCAAATATGTGATTAACCTCCGGCCCTCCCTCAGCTTACACCCTCAGCTTCTCTCCCCCGATTTACCTATGCGCCTTCCCTCGCTCCCTCTCCCTCTCTCACTATCCCTATTTCTTTGTCAAACGAGCTTTATCTTCATATATCGCCGACTGTTCTGCGCTCAGGAGTAGCCTTCGCTAGTTTTCTTGTAATTTCAGGTTGAAGGTTGAGTGTTTGGATGTGGATAGAGAGGAAGATCTTTTGCTCATGCGGACAGAGTCGCCGATTACAGATGTTTGATGATGTTACTGCAGGCTGAGTTGGAGGCTAGACGATGTTGTGACTGATTGTGCTGTGTTAAAATTAGCGTGGCTATTGTTGTTGCTATTGCTATTGTGGCCTCCACCTGAGTGGTTGTTGCGGCTGACGAGGTAGCTGGCCGCTGAGCTAGCTTTAAGGAGGGGCGAAAATTGTGGTATCCGTTTCAGTTTAAGCCACAGAAGTTGGCCGGCCAGAGACCAGCATGAACGTGGCCGCGTCTGGTTTGACTATCCAATGGCTCTTCGGGCTTCAAGCTCGGTTGAGCCGCCTGTTACGTGTGCGACTCCTGGCAAGCAGCGCAATAACAATTTCAGGCGATCCCCCGCGCTTCAAACAGTCTTACCTTCACCAATGCTGTTGTTTGATTTCAGGTAGTTCCAAAATTGCCCACGAGATGTTAAGTTGAATGGATCCAGGGCTAAAATTATATAAGTGGACTACGTTTTTGTAAGAGCACTCTCAACTCTTAACTTGCCCTCTTCCCTCGTCTATGTTTTGAGTTTGTTGCACTGTCTTGGGAGTTAGATTAGCATGTTAGATCAGAGCCAGTTGGTGGCAAAACTTCCGCTAGTTTGAGCTAAAGTCCACTTGATACCAACGCATTTGTTGCATGAGATCAACGCAAAAGTGTTCGGGCAACCTTCTAGGCGACTCAATCTGACACTGGATGATGGTTAGCCTTCGTCGCTGTCAGCAACCGCCCAACAGAAATGATCAGTCAACAGTGTCAATTTTAGCGTAACCAACACTCGCAACTGATAATAATATACCAACGAAAAATTAAGCGTACGATTTAGAGTGGATCTAGCTGGATTCGTGACTATACTTCCTAAACACAAAGGACGCCATGTTTACCCTCAACCATCAATAGATCTGTCCATCTTGCTTGATTAGCTTCATTTTTACCAACGATTGTCAACTGTCCCATCTAAACCTCGCCCGCTTGCTTCTACTTCTTGATTCATGAATTATGGAATCTCACCAATTTAGTAAAGGAATCTCCCTGGGTTGGTTTGATAAGTTGTTCGCAAATATAGCTCTCCTTCGAGAGCCAGTTGGCAGCAAGATATTAACGTTGATGCTGCTATCAACATCTAAGATGGCTTTTTAGTATGGGTTAAGGGTATTGTTCTGTCTCGGATTTTATCTTGAATTGGTGAAGTGGAGCAGCGGTAGCATAGGTTGAATCAGGATTTTGTCACGTAACTTGCCATAGATATTTATTCATTTAATATGATCAACTCTAGTATTTCTATGGGCGACTAGCTCAATCAATGGTCGATGTCCAGCTAACACTTTTCTCAACAAATTGAATTACCACCAACAACATGCCTATCCCTCTCTCGCCAGCACCTAAACCCCAACTATTGGTTGGGTTGTAACGTAGGTGGTCTTAGTAAGAACCACCCGATTGAGGCATCTTCAGTGTGAGGAGCCAAACAATAGGTTTCGTAGTCCACACAGGCTGGCTTTTCTAAATTTGCGGATATGACGCCTGCATTGCTCTCAAGTGGGCGCGTCCCAAGTCCGCATACTCTCGCACGCTTCGGACAACATCTGATAAAGAGGTGCGTTAGCTTGGGCTGGAGCACGAATCCCGCCTCTGCTCGCAAACACAACAAACCATCTCGGGACGCTAAGAACAAACACACACCGTACAAAATGTGAATGGCCCATGTTAACAAAGGCTGGTCCAGATTTCAGCAGGTATTATGCTCACACCACGAAAGTGTTCAAATGAACCGAATCTGGTATGTCAGTTAATACTTGAGTAACAAACAAATAAATCATCTGGTAAACAAAGGGAACAATTTAAAGCGGGTCGTGACTGTGAGGAGTAAGATTGGACAAAATAGGTTGGGCGCGATCGGTTACATTTCTCTGGTAGGCATTGAGTTAACGAACCATTGCCCTTTCAGTATGTTACTCAAACTCAGATTTCTGTCTCTACGGCCTAACTTATCACTCCTCAGTTGTCAAATCAAACTAAACCGTTCAGCTGATGAGCCTTTCGAATCTGTGCCGGACTAGGACTACAACTCGAAGATTCACAGCTCTATTAGTTCTTCCTTCACCAATCACTTGCTGACTAGACCATGCTTTGCCTCTCAGAATGACTTGGGTTGGTCTGACTCTGGTTTGTACACTAACGAACTTGCCCCCGCTGGACTCTGCCTAATGAATCGATATCACAGTCTTCCGAGGACAGCGGTTATGAGCATAGAAACCGAGTATGCACTCAATTGGAGTGGTGCTGCTATCCCTCCGATTCTCTATTTGCCGAAACTTGAGGAGCACTGGGCCACTTTGCGGATATGACAGTAGAGAGCGAAAGGTGGCGAAACGAAGGCCATAAACCTACAAATCTCTAGGTAATGCTCGCAAAGTAAGCCCTGCTCCTTCTCAGCTCAGATGCGTCGGTGTCAAGGTGCTGAAAAACTTGATTCTGGACTCCCTTGAGCTATTAGGTCAAATTTGGAGCCTCATCTATGCTCGCAATCATCATTGTATTTGTTCCCGGCTTCTCTAGCTAGTTCAGTTGTTGCTCATCAACAATCTCATGGATATACCAGGTTATAGATCCTAAGGTCTTAACTTTTCGTCATGCCGACAACTCAAAACTCCATCCATGGAGCTTGTCTACAAGCGTAATGCTAATCAGCAACTAAACCCTCCATTCGTTATACCATTTTCCAAACCTTCGACTGCTGATAATGTCTTCTAGCTAACGCGACCACCCTCCGTCTTAGCAGGTTTCTCCCCCTCCCCTCCTAAAATTATCATTTGCGGCACAAAACCTGACAAAGAGGGACATGAATTTCGAAAGGCACTGGCTTACGCTACTAGTGTGTACCTATTTCGACCCACGAGGCCACCCAAGGCAGGTTAACACGTACCTGATTTATCTTTTGCAACATCGGTGATAATCTGGAGATTTATCACCATCGACTGGGTCTTACAATCATCCAAAACTTGCTTGAAACAACAAATTTTTCAGCCCGAGCCTCGGTTGGCTGCATCCAGCTTTTACTGCGTTGTGCTCAACTTGTTGCCTCCAACCCAACCAAAGCCGCACGCTGCCAACAACAACAGGTATCTTACTAAACTTCGTTGATTGGGCAACACAAGAGAACCCAATTAGTGGCTCAACAAACAACCCGTTCCGCGGGCTTACTCGAGTCGAGAGCGGTTTTTGTCTGTTACAGGAGGAACTGGAAAGCTGGCTCCCTGTCTTCCCTCAGACCGAAGGCACCCGAGAGACAGAGGGAGTGAGAGCTGATTGCTCGCGTTCCAGGAGTTGATTGGACACATCGTAAAATCAACGTACGAGAGGCAGTTCTCTCGGATTGCAGCGAAGTCTCAACCTCCCTGCTTGCTCGATTATGATAAAAATTGCTCCAACTTTTGCCTTTACCTGAGCAACAATTCCAGGTGGGTAAACACTAGTCGGAACCAGGCACTAAAAAATCTGCAAGCTCTGGTTGCGCGGGTGTGTAGGATTGGATTTGAGAGGACAAAATTTCCGAATTTCTTGTCAACTGCCGCTCATTTTCGAACGATAGATTTGAACACCCGATTTATGGCCGCCAAGCTCGGCCTTGTCCTGTGTTCAATTGTTCTCGGAGCCCAGCAGTCGGCCAGGATGGGCGATCCTTGCAGCTCCGGCTGGCTTCCATTCATATGCCAATCAATGGGCTCCATGTAGGACCAAGGAAACGGCAGGCCAAACTCTCGTCTGGAGTCCAACAATCTTGCTGAGCTCTGAGAGTCGACCAGGAATCGGGAGAGCCTGCTGAGAAACTTCATGAGTCTCAGCCTCTTAACTGGCCTTTCTGTCACAAGCTCGGCAACCTTGCAAGCTCGAGTCCACTCTTCTACCGCTCGCCTTTATCCCGTTGAACTCTAATCTACTCCTCGTCTCCTCCTCCGCCGACAATAACAACGAATTATTCAGCCCATTTCCTCAATTGAACCGACAAACAGGTTGCGCTAGCACTACCAAGCGAACTTATGTGGCCAAACAAGAGAGGAGCCCTCTTAAAGCTGCCAGATCTCAAATTAATCAAGCAAGTACAGCAAACGCCCCGTGCACTTACAAGCTAGCGAGGCCTTTGCTCAGGCGCTTGTTTTTATTGAATTAGAGCAGGCTGGAGCAATTATTCTCTCGCCCTGAGAGCGGTCAGTCTCTGGCATCGAGAGTGGACTCAGAATGTGTCCTGTTGCTTCCAAAATCGAGATTAATCTGTTAACTGCAATTCAGTTGGATCTACAAGCTCTCAAGATCGTGACCGGATCATCCAAGTGAAGGATGCAAATTCTCTGGTTATGTTTCAAGCACACGAACAATCTTTAGCAAACGAGCCGATCATACTCTGCCAGGCTCTACGAATTTGGTCCCATTGCAAAGTGCGCTAGAATCAGCTACTGGTAATGGAAGTTTAGCTGACTTTTCTCCACCTGCATTGAATCCTTTCGAGAGTATGAATCTCATTAACTGAACGATAACTCCCACTCAACAAAGATCTTCCAATTAATCCTGCTCACTGAACGGTCCAAACATCGCATGGGATCGACAGGTACATAGGAAGCGCGAAGAGATTGATCTCAACTATCGCAACCATAGCGTCCAACCTCACTGGACCGCCAGCTTTTATGGTCTAATTTACTAGTCGTATAGCTTTACATCTCATTGGGCCCAAGCGAATCATCTTGTGGCTGCATTGTTGTACTGAGACAGCCAAGTTACGAGCTTAGGCTCGATGTGTTCGTGCCAAAATATGTTTGATTTGATCACTAGCAAACTCTGCTGGATGGCATTCTCAATATTGGAATTCCAATCGAGCTTAGCAAAGCTCGGGTGCTGCTGCTTCCGTTTACCGTCAAAAAAGGTTGCCACTTCTTCGTAATCAAGCTTGGTTGCGAAGTGTTTCGTTGATTCTAGAATCATCGTACAGAGAATCTGGCTTCGTCCCGCTCCATCAGCTCGTTTCTCCTCCCCAATTTTAGCCAACTCATCTCTGGACCCAAATCTGTCCATCAGGGTCATCCAATTCAAGCGAACAAAGCGCCAAAGGAAGAGTCTTGCAACAGGGTTCTTGCCTAAAGTTTGTACGACGTGTTTCAGGTGATGGGATTGTATCTTCGTTGGGTCAAGCGAATAGTTGAGAAATTGTTCGAGCAGCCAAGTGTTTTGGGTCGATGCGAGCGCCGTTAGCAACTGTCGCTTTTCGTCCTCTAAGCTCGGATCGTTGGGCTCACTGGCGCCAGTTTGCATGACTCCAAGTCCGTCTGTAACCACCATCCTTGGAGAGCCCTCGATGTTCTGCCGGAACGGGTCTGTTGTCAGATTTGAGTCGCCACCGCTCGAAAGACCGCTCAAATCATGAACCACAAGCTGCTGGTATCTTTGCCAACAGTGCAACCATTCTTGCTGATCGCCGTAACGAACCCCAGCTATGTAAACAAGCTCCTCCAAGTTTGGCACTATGAATCGGCCAGTCTTGAACCAACCCTTGAACTCCTGTTTAGCTTTGTTTGTAGTTTTCTCGTCGCCATACTGGAGCGCAACATTGAACAGGCTTCGTCTAAGTTTTCTCATCAGATGGGGCCCGTCGTCTTTCCAGCCAATCACGCTGCTGATTGGTTGCAATAGTTTCAAAACATACCGATGCCAAAGTGGATTCTGGTTGAGCAGTGTTTGCATTTGATCAAGGTGCCTGATTGTGCTCATCCAGGGCATAAAGTCGCGTTCGCCAACTTCAAGATAGAGTGTTAGATTCATGGCGATTCCCACAGATAACTTGCCGCACCTCATCAGTGTCAGTGCATCGTCAATTAGATTTGCCCTGTCCAGGGCGCTCAGCAGATGGTTGCTGTAATGTGATTTCACCAACAACTCTGTCAATGCCTCCCAGTTTCGGTCGTCATAATTGACACGAACCAGAGAGGTTTGGTTGACGTTCAATTTGAACCAGGAGCTCGTATGGCCTCTTTTAATGTCGCCCCTAAAATAGTCTAGCTGTTGTCCAGTTTGGGCGACATTTTCGTTCAGAGGAAACTCCATCTCCGACTTGTCTAGCCAAATAAATTTTGCTTGTTTGGGGTTGAATTTAGACACAAGCATCAATGGAATTGGCCATATTTCGTGCCCTCTATCTTGGATCGACCTCTCAAACTGTTTCGCTCGCAACCTGGCAACTCTCGCACCCAAATCGAGGTTTGTCCCGTTCACATGACTGAACCGTTTTGACAAAAAAGACCCTGGCTCCTCCTCCTCCTCACCTGGTTTGAATTCACTGTTTGACCAATAGAAAGCGAAACGCTCCTGCCTCAAGTGTATCTGGTCGCGATAAGCAGAGGCGAACACCAGAGGATAGCCATCTCGCTCGAGCCAAACTGCCGCGACAAGATCTAGATTGTCAACAAGCCGGTTGGATCTTGAACGGTGTCTCTGTAGATTGCCTGGCTCAGTTTTAGGTGAGCCTTCCTCGTTATCGTTTGAATGAGGCCTAACAAATACAACTCGCTCGCTCGAATCTAGCTGATTGTCAGGGGAGCGCAATTCGTGTGACGAGTTTCTTGTTAAAGATATGGATGATCCTGGAATTACCTGTAGATCGCCCTCCTCCATTGCAACCGAGTTTACAAGCTCAGAGGTGGTTGGCTCGAGCATCTGAGCAAGTCTGGCCATATTTAGTCGGAGTCTGTCCATCGAGTTCTCCTCCTGAATCAGCTGATTTCCGAATTGAAGCCAGAATTGCCTCCTGCTCATGGTTTTGTCGCCATAGTTGACCAGACAGCGTCTTAGGAGTCGCGCTTGGGCCTCAGTTGAGGGTAGCAGATTGAACAAAAGCATGTGAAGTATTGCTGAGTTTTTACGCAAAACGTTGGGATTCATCTTGATCACCTCTGTCAGCCGAGTGGATTGCTCCTGTTGATCCAACTTACTGGCCAACGATTCATCTGGATGAGATGAACCCGAAAGCTCATTTAGTCGATCTGACAACCCTTGAGATCTAGTTGGAGGTTGCTCAGTCGCATCGACCAGGCTTGGGCTTTCGAATTGCTCTGCACTGAGAGTTTCTTGGATCGTTGAGACAGGAAACTGGTCCTCCAATTTCCAATCAACCTGCGCACTTCTGAGAGCCAACGACTCCAGGTATTGACATAACGATTCAAAGAGCCACGAATCCTTCCAATCTAGCACACTGACTATATTTCCAAAATACTGGTGCGCAATTTGATGCGAGATCATGAGCGAAATTTGTTCGATCAGATTCTGGCTTATCAAATTGGGGTCGACTAACAGAAGCGGCGCCTTAAACCATATCAATCCCATATTTTCCATTGTATCAACCTGAGCTCCACTCTCTCCGGTTTGAGGTAGCGGCTTTGGTATTGCAATAAGGTCTAATTTATCCGAGGGAAAGGGAAATTGGAGGTGAGTTTGATAAAAGGCCAACAGCTGGGGAACAAGCTGGCTGGCAAACTCAGCTTGGCCGAGGTACTCGAACTGGGCGAGCACCTGTACTTGGACGTGCTTTAGTTCCGGCTCCTGTCGACCTCTGAGCGCGCTCACGGGTTGCAGCCTACTTGAACTCTGTAATTGTGCCACCCTTGAGGTGATGGATTTGATGTTTTGAGCGTCGTAGACAACAAACGACACAAGATAGGTGCTGAGCAAAGTTTGAGTCGCTTCGAAGACGCTCATCTGGAGGGTTCCATCTGAAGTGTAAGGGACTCGTTCCCTTTTTGGAGCATTGAAGAGCACCTGATGCTGCTGCTCGTGAACCAAATTCAGTTGGAACTTAGCCTTCAGTTGTGGCTCGTCAAAACAGGGCAGCAGCCGGCGCGCTCTCGATGGCTCGAATTTCGTGTAAAGGATCGTTTTGACCTCTGAACCGGATTGGGCAAAATAGTCGCCGTATTGCACAAACCCCACTCCTTCCTCTGATAAATCTGTCAAACTTTGATGGGTCCCGCTGAGACTAGTTTTGTTGAACGATATGTTGATAACAAAGATGTTTGCGTTTAACATTTCACCTGAGGATGGAAGCTCGCCCAAGTCGATGCTTGATCCTTCGCTGCCATCAATCAAAACGCCCGATTTTCTCGACTTTCCGGATCCAATGTGTCGTCGCGAAATCGGTTCAATTGTTTCATACAACTCGATATAAATTTGCTCCAATTTTGCGTTCACAAGGGCTCGACGGATTTGTATGGATTTCAGAGTTCCAGTTGAGTTCGAGTTGGAACTGCCTTGCTCGTTTTTTGAAGCATTCGGATCGATTGACGATGTTTTGAGCCATAACGTCAGATCGTTTATGTTCAATTTATCGCTGTTCAGCACGATGTAACGTGTTGGCCTTTCGATTTTGAACTCAATTTTAACCATGCCATGTATGATTCTAGTTGTTAGATTTGGGTGCAGAAAGAGATCGTAACTGTTTGGTTCAACAATTTTGGGCAATTTCGACACTGGCCAAGGAAACAATAGATCTCGAGATAGCAGTTGATGCCAAGCGGAATCGTTTTCGGCCTCAAACTGCTGAAATCTCACTACTAGGTCTGGATCTTTGTAAAAGTTTAAATTAGTTTGCTTCGGATTCTCGCCAATGACAAGCTTAGTTAGCTCAAACAGGGAGCTGCCAGAACTCCATCTTTGCGACTTTGCGATAGAGATTCCATCCGATCGTAGGATTTCGCCCATGATTTGAGTGGCGTTGCTTTCCGCTAACCATTCTGGGTCTTCGCTGGCCAAAGTGGCCTCGGCCAAGATTTGCACGTCAAGCAGGGAGAGCCGATCCAATAGGAAGTCGAGCAAATTTCTTGACCATCGCGATTCAACCATTGCAACGTTTTGCAACAAACCATCGGAAGGCTCCTGCAATTTAGCCAGATGGTTGTGATTGAGCTGGCTCAGGAGGAGCATCATTTGCTCGTATCTAGCGGTGAGCTTGATGCAAAACTTTCTCCTCAAGTTTGATCTCAGCATGTCTGTTTGCATTGAATAGGAACAACTTATAATATAATAGGATATGCTTCTCAACAAAGAGTTTAAGCGCACAAATTGGCTTAGGTTAGTGTTGAATTTCAACTCTGGAACTGACTCTGCCAACACGAGCAAGGACAACAAGCTCCTGAGTGTTTGACTTCCGCTCAGGGACGTCGAAGAGGATGGAAGGGCGAAGGATAGGAAGTTTGCCACCGACTGTTGGTTTTGGTGGCGCCACTTGACCAGAGGCCAGTGCAAATTTGACAGGAGACACAAGCTGACAAGATCGTGATCGGCCTCGTTCAGCTCTATCCTAAGCGCGCGCTGCCGTTGCTGCTGATCGGGTTGGTTCGTCTCGTTGATGGAGTCGTTTGATGAACGAGCTGTACGATTTGAGTGCTGCCCACTTTGGGCCGACGGATTCAATAGTCTTGCAATTTGTCCCAAATCTATAAAGTTGTCGTTGGCCAGCTGAATGTTGGTCAGGAGCGACATGGCCAACTGGAGTTGGTTCAATCGTTCACTTTGTTCGATCACAATCAGATGAGCGCGAAGGCTGCCGTCTATTTGGTCGAGCAAGGAGACTTTCGATTGCAAATCCAGGAGTTTGAGTGCAGATCCGCTCGTGCTTGTCGTTGCACTTGCTCCTCTACTTTTAAACTGATTGTTGATTTGGGGCCAAAGCCAGGAGAGATCATAGTCTGAGTCATCGATGAGCAAGTTCAACTTGTTGCGCTGATAAATTGAGGCGGACGGCGAATATATAAGACCTATCAATAAACAAATCAAGCCAATTAGAATACACGAAACAACAACAGAGGCCAACAGTCTAAATCTGAAAACTCGGTCAGCTTTCGCCAAGGACATCACGTTTTGCAACGTTGACGAGCTTCCGCCTTTGCGCTTGCACCTATTGAGAGACTTGTACCTGGCCGCGGCGGGTCCAGTTTGGTGCAAGGCTGATAATTGTTCCGGTTCCAAGTCGGAATCCGTGGATCTAGCTTTGCAGGGTCGTCGCACGAGATCCTTCGTTGACATCCACCACCAGCGGCGCCTGGCCGCCGACTTGGCCACCCGAGGCAGTATGGCAGCCACGCCGGCCGGATTCAGGCCGACGTTTTGCTCGCTTCCGGCTGATATGAGCTCATGATCGCTCATAACCGTCGGCGCCAATTGGGCCTCCCGGTTTGCTTGGGTCGACTCCTCTTGGTTGCGCGCCGAGTGCAGGGAGTGATGTGATTGCGACGATGTTGCTGAATTTTCAGATCCAACTCTAACTTCGAGTCCCCCTTCATGGATGAACTTTGTCTCGTTGACGATTTTATCCTCGTAACAACAGTACTCGTACGGATGCAAACTGGACACCTGAATGGGGCCGCCGCTCGAGGCGGAGGAGTAGAGGAAGGAGGAGCCGACAGTTGAGGGCGCCGCATAGGGGATTGCGCCTCTGCCGATTTGGACCAACGAGATGGGCTTTTCGTGCTGGCCGCCGCCGCCGCCGCCACTGGACGAGATGGGCGCCGCCGTGGATGTGAGCTGGGCTTGTTGGTAGCTTGAATGAGATTGATTGGAGTTGGCCGAGAGGCGGGAGGAGCCAGTCGCGTAAGCTGAAGTTGAGGATGAGTAGGCGAGCGAGGCGGCGGCCGCGTAGGAGGCAGGCAAGTTGGCCGAGTTTGTCGAGAGAGAGCCAGAGATTGAGTTTGCCGAGAGTGTTTGTTGGTAGGCGGCGCTGGCCAGGTCGCTGGAGCTTGAACCAATTTTCAGACACTTTGGACTTCGTTTGACTAAATTGGTCACCATGCAAAGCAGTGCGGATAGGCGAACTAGCGAGCGCGCTTGCTCGCCTCTGTCAGGTGAGTTTGGGTTCCCCTTTGGCTGGCTTTGAAATCCCATCAAGTGGCGATCAAAGTGGTTTGTTGGGACGCGATTGCGGCCAGAGTTTGCATTCTGTTTGCTAGCACTGACATCAACCTTCGTTGGATCGCCCGAGGGGAGGGAGGCGCCGCGAGCAGAGGATTTGCTTGGCTCTCGCTCGCGGCTCAGGATTCTCTCCATCTTGAGCGAGTTTGTCTTCAAGCTTGAGGTTAAGTCTCGCTCAAACATCCTCGAATCTGGCCGAGCTGAGCCGAGAGTTGCGCTGGCTGGAACCAGGTTGGTTGAATTTGGGAGCAGATGCGTTGGCCAAGACTGCTGCTGCTGCTCGCTGAGGCGCTGCTGCTGTTGCCATTGTCTCGCCACCGCCACCGTCAGGTGCGTGCTCGAGCCAGTTTTGCACAGCGCCTTTGGCGCTCCTTGGCTGAGCAGCGAGCCGGCCGCATAGGTTTGCTCGTCGCTCGAATCAATTAGCCAAGAATGGGCCCCAATGGTCGGCCTTGGGCCTCCGTCGGCAAAGTTGGCCCCCTTGCGCCTCGCGTCGCGGCCCATTGTGCTGCTCGCCCGCCCAAACACCTGCTCCTGCTGCTGCTGCTGCTGCTGCTGCCGATTGCGGCCGCCTTCTGGGGACGAGCTCCTGCCGGAAGTCGACCTGTGACGCCGGCGCTTCCGGTGCACCGCCTGCTGCTGCTGCTGTTGCGCTTTCCTCCCCGAACTTGGGCCCAAATTTTCCTCGCTCCTCCTTAAAAGCATTTGCGCCCTTGCAAAGGTTTGCTTGCGATGTTGATTGCGGTCGTGTGAATTAGCATTAGTGTTGTTGCTCGGCTCCATCCTTGGCGAGGTAAAGTGGGCGCCATCGCTAATGGAGGCCGCACGCTGCTGGGATGCGCTCACTTCACTCGGGCCGGCCGCCTTGCTCGGCTCGGTGGCGCCGTTCTGGTTTGCGAGCGGCGCCAGTTTGGCGCCGCCTAGCGCAACTCGCAAGCCAGCGCCGTCTAGCTCCTGCTGGCAGGCCGGCGCTCGCATGCACAGCTCGCCGGCCCGCTCCTCCTGCAACCCGCAAATCGCCCCTCCAAGCTCAGGTGTGGCCGCCTCAACTGTGCAGCATTGATTAGTCTGCGGTTGCCATTGCATCGATCCGCGCGCTGATATCACATGATTTATTGGCCTAGCTAACATTTGCTCCCGTTTTGGCCACCAACTCGAGGCCGAGTTTTGATTGTTATCGCTCGCTTGCTGGGCGCAACTTGAGCGCTCCTTGAGGGGCGCGGCGGCGCACGAGGAGTCTCGCTGCGAGCGCTGGCCAAATGCGGCGGGCAGCATGGAGACGGAGCGAGTCAGGTTTGCCGGCCGGCTGGCGGCCGCCGCCGACTGCAGCAGGCCTGCGACGACCTCGCGCTGCCCGCCGCCAAGCGGCCAGCAGGATTGGAAAGACTTTGTTTGTTGGCGCTCGTGTTGGTTTGCATCCAAATTGAATGGGCCGCAGTCCATTGTATCAGGTGCGGCGCCAATTGTCTCGCGCCGCCAGCTAAACAATGGCCGCTGGTTGGCCGCGCCAGCCATCGGGGGCTCCGTTTGTTGGCGCCGCTGTCGCCTCGAGTCGGCGAGCGGCGCCGAGGGGCCAGATTGGTCGTCCTGGAAGGAGGCTTGGAAGTGACGAGTGAGCGGAACTGGAGGGGAGACTTGCTGGTGCAACGCTGGCGCTGTTGTGCAGCAGTAGAGTTTGCTCGGGTCCAGCATCTCGCAGGTGCGCGTTGCAGTGTTGTAAGACGGCGGCAGTTGGCTCGTCTCGCTCCCAGAGCCAACGTTGCTCTCCTCCTCCTCTCTCGTTGAGAGATCAACGCGAGCAAAACTGTCATCCTGTGGACTCGCTGTTGCTGTTGTCGTCGTTGTCGTTGTCGAGTTATCACAGTTTTGCAAGTTCGCCCTCCCCTGCAAGATGGCGCCCAACTCGCCCTCCATCCGCCGCTCGGCCGGCGCTCCCCTCGCCTCTGGCTCTCCGGCGCCAATTTGGAGCCTCCAATGGGGACGAGTTGCAAGTTGTTGGCCGTTCGTGTTCATGGTTTCGTTGGCGCAATTTGTTGCCTTGCCATTGTCCGCTCCAACTTGGGGCAGTTGCGCGCTTGCTTGCGACACCTCAAGCCTGCCCCTGGTGGGCCTTTGCGCGGCCAATTGGGCCTCCATCATTCATGTGGAAGCTGCGCACCTGGCTGCGGCCTGCGACTGCAATTTGATGGGCGAGTTGTTTTTGGATGCGCGCAACCGGCGACGCCGCGCGGCCTCTGCGTGGGAGGTTCGGATTTGAGAGGTGCATTAGCGGCTTGCAAACGCTGCAACGACCGTCGGACGGCCAGGTGATTAATCAAGACGCCGCCGGCTTTTGGCTGGCGAGGCTGGATGAAGCTGTCGGCGGGCTTGCTGCAACTTGCGGCCAAGCGGGGACAAGCGGCGCTCGTTTGCGACACTCGAGGCTGCACCGGTCGCAACTCTAATCAAATTGAGTCGAACAATTTGAAAGAGGCCCGCCTCAAGCTCGGGCTCGGCCAGAGTGAGGCTAAAAGTTTTTGACAATAATTACTGGCGGCCAGCCGAGCGAAAAGTTGGTCACTTTTGGAGGCAAAAGTGGCGGCGGCCTTGCGAGCGAGTAACCTCAAACCGGGCGCCGGAAGTGGGTGGCCGCCAGAGTGGGGAGTCCCGTCGGCGGTCGGCTTGGCCCACTTGGCCCAGGAGGCGCCATTCAAATGCGCCCAAACCGCAAGTATAAAGTTTCGTCCCAAACTGAAGCCAAAACTCTGCGGCAGGAGGAGGAGCCACTGTTTGTTTGCACTCGACTCGACTCGAATCGGCTCGGCTCGGCTCGACTCCACTCGACTCGACTCGACTCGACTCGACTCGACTCGACTCGACTCGACTCGACTCG
>ENA-UOVY01000082-UOVY01000082.1-plant-metagenome-genome-assembly--contig:-NODE-82-length-57189-cov-626.718976_pt1 | contig 57189 bp, 21 predicted proteins | sample MGYA00249840_ERZ761561 | MGnify/ENA primary metagenome ERZ761561 (study PRJEB28882, sample SAMN05720143) | plant metagenome | isolation source: Guanajuato, Mexico | place: Mexico:Guanajuato, Mexico...
CCGCCACCAAGCTCGGCCGGGGCGAACAACTCTGGCAGCCTCAATTGCCAGTGGCCGAATTGCGGCCAAACCTTTGCGGCAAACTCTCTCAATCAATTCATTGGACATCTCATAACTAGGCACAATTCACTCACCAATAATTCAAGTAGCGCTCAACAGCTAGCGGCAAATTTGGACAAACAAAAAGGTAGCATTAGCATCAAGAATTTGATCGTTGGCCACGAGAGCAGAAATTTAATTGAAACTTTTAACCCTCAAATACTAGCTGATAAAGATACAATTGAACAGTTGAATTTCGTTCAACAATTAGAAGCCAAATACAAGAGAGAGAAGTTGAAACTAATCTCAATGCTCTTGCACCTGAACACCATTGACACGTTAATTGGTGGGCCAGGTAGGCGGAGAAGTGGTGGATTCGAATTAGATAATTCAATGATTGAAAAACAAAACGATGGAGCGAGAAAGGCGGACACGAACAATTGTTGGTGCCATTTGGTCGAGGAAGCGACAAAGATGGGCCACCAAACAAATGGGAAAAATGGGCTGAACAAGCCGGACAGAGCAAACAATCTGACGCCCGAGCGCAAGCTAATGAGCTCCTTGCAATTTGGCCGAGAGCAAACAGCGAAAGCTAGCTCGGGCGGCGCCCCTGGCTCAAGGTCAGCGACGGCCACTCCAACCGCAAACCAAGCGCATTCGCAAACAACAAGAGTCTCGCCCATAAGCAAGAGGCTCCCCCTGTTTGCGCACCAAATGAACCAGGAGGAATTGAACCTGCTCAATAAGCTCATGAGGCAGGAATTCGACGCAATGCAACGCCAACAGTTGCAACCATCATTCCCTTTCACCACCTACAATCACCTCCAGGCAAAAAGCTTAGCCTGCCGCCAAGCTCCAACCGCCGCCGCCTCGTTGACTAAAACTCAGCCCGAATTGAGGACGAGCCATTCGTTCACCTTCGGCCATAGTGGCCCACAGCTTGTCCTTCCGCACTTGGGCGCCAGCCCGATGCCAGTGAAAACTCTTTCACGAGCGCACCTGTTTGAGGGCTCTCAGCTCGAGCCTAGTGCCGATTTGCCCCCCGATAGGCTTCGCATTTTGAATTATGAGCCTACAGATTCATCATCAAGCGCCAATCAGCGCTCGACCGAAAGCTTGGCCAAGCGAATTAAGCTCGATTGGAACGCGAGACAGCAGATCTCTTGCGGCGAACTAAGCGCCATTGATCTATCAGTGTCGCCTACAAACGAGCCACAATATCCAATTTCGGATCAAGCTAATGCAAAGGAGTTGCGGACTTTCGATTTGGGTTCAAGCTCAAACTTGCGTAGCAATCGCTCGCCATCCTTCCAACCAAAACTGTTCGGACTCCATGCGCCTCTAATGCAAGTCAACTATCCCAAGCCTGGCGACTTCTCAAGCTCTTTCTACGACCCAGTAAGACTAAATCATTTGCCACAAACTCTCGCCAACTCATACTCTGTCTCTTGTGGAGCTCAGCTGGCTAGTTCCAGGCTGGACACAAGCCCTAGTGCGAGCAATGGAGATTCAGTTGCTGGAGTTGCCCATGGCGATGTAGTCTTGCCAAGTGCTCAGTCTTTGCCTGGCCAAAGCTCGCCGATGGGCGGCTGCGTCCAGACAGCCAGCTCAACCAAGAGAAGTCGCTCACTTGACGAGTTGGACTCATCCTCAAGCTCCATGTCTTCAACCAGTTCGCTTGATCATGAGCTCACACCCTCAAGCCTGCTTACAGGCTTCTCGATCAGCCCATTCATGGACCATTGTGTTGATAAATCGGCCAGATTGGCGAGACAAAGCTCAGCACCAGTTGGCACCACATTCAAGGGGTTACAAGCACCATCGAATGGCTGCATAAGCACCAATTCAGTAAACCAGTCCAAGAGCCAAGCAAACCGTTCGCCACCCTTCCATAAACGCTACAGTTCGCGTGTTCTCGAACGCACCAACTTGGACATATCTGAGGAAATAGAAAGGAATCGATGCTACTACAAAACTGCTGATGTCAGGCCGCCTTTCACTTATGCCTCCTTGATCAGACAAGCGATCTTAGAGTCAGCCAGCAGCCAGTTGACTCTGAACGAAATTTACAATTGGTTTCAGGAGACTTTCTGCTACTTCAGACACAACGCGCCGACATGGAAGAATGCAGTACGTCACAACCTAAGCTTGCACAAATGTTTTGCACGGATAGAGAATATCAAGGGTGCAGTTTGGACAATTAGAGACGATGACAACGAATACAACCAACGTCAGGTGGCTCAGGCGGACAAGAGATAACCAAGTGCATGACTTTGGTTGCTCTTACAAACCAGTGCACCTACCCACACACGTTGCTCGAGAAGAGGAGTTCGCGCGCTATGTGTGGCGGCAGATGTAGCCGCCTCGACCGACGCGCTGCGCGCCAACGGCTCTGAAGCACCCGGTTTAACGGATTTTTGGCCAAACCAGCCAAGCGACGCTAGAGATACTTTCGCATGGGCCACTAGAACCCAAAACAGATCCCTTATTTAATAACAACATGGCATGTATAATTTATTATAAAAATCTAGACTATGATCAACTGCCCACCTCTAGAAAGAGACTTTGCTTGTCCGCCTCGAACTCTACCAACACTTCACAACCCGAAGAATATCGCACAAATGAGCCAACTAGAAAAGTTTCGAACTACAAGGAGAAGTCATTTGAGAGTAGCAATCAATGTTACAACTTCTCTCCAGCTGGCCAAAACAGTAGCTTCGGGACCTACGAAAGCTCTGTCAGCAGCGAAAACTCTCAAGGCTCCGGTCAATCTTCGCCATACTTCTCATCCTACAGAGGTGTTGACTCATTCAGTCCACCTAGACCACGAGTTTACGAGAAGCCCAATCCAAAACTGTTACTTGATACATTGAAAAAGTATTTTCACTTCAACTCCTTCAGGAAAAATCAACTTGAGGCAGTTAATGCCACTTGTCTTGGCCTTGATACTCTTATTCTGATGCCTACAGGTGGTGGTAAATCAATTTGTTATCAGCTGCCCGCAATACTAACAGAGGGTGTCTCAATTGTAGTATCCCCACTAAAATCTCTCATAGACGACCAAGTGGAAAGATTACGCAGTTTGAGGATTAAGACTTCAGCTCTGTCTGGCGAAACATCCTCGGATGATGCCAATGAGATTTTCTACGATTTAAAGGCTCAAGAGCCCAAGCACAAGTTACTCTATGTCACCCCGGAGAAGATAAACTGCAGTAATGCTCTCATGAGTTTATTCAGTAGTTTGCACTCTCGTAGTCTATTAGCTAGATTTGTTATTGATGAGGCCCATTGCGTGAGCATGTGGGGATCAGACTTCAGGCCTGACTACAGGAAGTTAGGAAAACTACGCGACCTCTTTCCTGGTGTCCCCATAATGGCTTTGACCGCCACTGCTCCCCCCAAAGTAAGAACAGACATTTTCAATCAGCTCAAGATGAACAAGGAAACCGGCCAGACATTCATACAAAGCTTCAATAGACCAAATCTAAAATTCGAGGTCAGATTCAAAAGCAAGGGTTGTATAGCCGATATTTGTAATTTGATCAGGAAAAATTTCCCGAAACAGTGTGGTATCATATACTGCTTGTCTCGAAATGAATGCGAAACTGTTGCAGAAAAATTGAGAGATCAAGGAATCACAAGCGCACCATATCATGCTGGATTGTCAGACACTCAAAGGAAGAAAGTTTTCCAAGCTTGGTCGACGGGTGTCTTCCAGGTTGTCTGCGCTACAATTGCGTTTGGCATGGGTATCGACAAGTCAGATGTGCGATTTGTGATCCATTACTCTGTACCCAAATCTGTAGAGGGCTATTACCAAGAGGCAGGTCGAGCGGGAAGAGACGGTGAGTTCGCCTCATGTATACTATACTTTTCCAAATCTGACTTATATCGTATGAAGAGCATGCTATCGAAGGGATTTGGACGAACTGCCGAGGATAGAGAGCGTGATCGAGCCAACTTAGAACACATCATCTCTTACGTCGAGAACAAAAACGAGTGCCGCAGAGCCATCTTACTGCGTTACTTGGGTGAACAATTCAATAGAAATGATTGTATAAGCCAAATTGGTACAGCCTGTGATAATTGTTTAGCTCATAGAAGTAATTCTAGCCCATTCCCAACCACCATCATTGACTAATCCCGCCAAGGAAACGATAATACTACACATTTTGTCCATATCATGAATAAATTGACGAACGCCTGCAGCCTCGTCCCCCACACCATCCTAAGTTGTCCAATCGACTCTAACAGACGCAACTTTTCAATCGCCATCTCTGAACTTCCTTCGTCGGCCGGTCATCGGCAGAAATGCCTGGTTGGATACTACCGACAGTCGATTCTGCTGGTAAGCCTGTCTTGAAGCTGATAGCTCCGCATTGGTCGCCTCCTTCAACTCTCCCGAACTGGTAGGGGCTCGGGTAGTTCTCGCGAGCTCTCGTGTATCCTATGTCGGTTGGATTATATCTGTTCCTGGCTTCTCGAATCGCAGTGAACAATCCCTTTATGTTATAGGGGTCTTTCGATGCCAATTTCAGAGTTACTGTCCCTGAATGGGATCGAGGCGAATTTGCGCAGGTACAGCTTTGGTTGAGAGAAGGTACCATAGTTTTGCGAGTATTTGAGCTAAGTGTTAGAGGGCCTAGAGCTTACACAGAATCCTCAGACGCAATGGTACGAGTTTCGCTATAAATCCTCACAACTACCAATTCGCGTGATTAAGAGCATCTTCTTCACAGGTCAGCCACTGTGCTCTAGATCCGCGGGTAATAAAGCAGCGTCATTTAGGCGAGGCCCTGGTTTATCAACAGAGGCCGCGTAGCAGCCTCTCTCTCAAACTCTATCAATGACCATTTTAGCGAGAACTGCACTAATATCCGCCCCTTATTCATTTTCGACTCCAGAGGACGCTTAGAACCTCTGCATAAACTAGGATTATCTTATTATCTGACGAGAATTGCCAACCTGACCAACATGTTTGAAGCGACGAGCGCTAAATGGCCAAACTGTCAAAGTAGCCATCGAGGGCTCCTTGTGCGACTGTGACTGATTGACAACAGTTCGAGAAGAACTTATCCTAGCAGCAAAAACACGCCTACAATTAGATCGTAGGTCAGATATCTAGAGCTGCGAGTCGAAAGAGTCTGATCGAGATGAAGTTCCAATTGTTCGCAATCGTTTCTCTGCTGCTGGTGGCAATAGATTTCGTAGAGGCCGGAAAAGAACGTTGAGGATATAGCGGGGGTATCGCAATGGACCCCAGTGCTGTCGCGATAGGCGTCAAGTCCCCAGCATATTAGGCTTGGGATCAGAGCCTCCTGGTTCAGCCAGGACACTAGGAGTGCTATAGCAGAGTATCCTTCATGGGTGTGGAAAGGATTTTCTCCCGCTCTAAGGTCGCAAATCGTCACCATGCGCAAGAATTGAGACGATCATTGAAGATCGTCGAAGCTTCTTCGACCATCACCCATACCTGTTCGATGTCTAATGGCACCAAAGCGTGGGCAATCACCAAACAGAGTCCAAGTTCATCGGCTCGGTTCACCACTCGACTCGGACCGGACGGCTGCTCGACGGCAACTCGTCGCACGATCATCTCACTTTTCAACCACAGTTTGATAAATCATTTATCCTGCTAGCAATCGTTGTCGAGTATTACATCTGGAGTTGGGATGTTGTGGCCGGAGTTTACGAGCTTGCTCGCAATCTGAATTATTTCAAGTTTGTGAGTGCTCAACTTACAAAGTCTAAAAACCGAGAAAGAACAAAACGATGTGCTGCGTCACCTTCTGCCTGCCCCCATAATCAAGTTTCACTGTCACAGAGAGAGGCACAATTTATCTGCTCTTGGCTTCTCGAGCTGACGTCAGCCAATCAAGGATATGCATCCGGTTGAACGGAAGTGTGCAGAGGTTGAGAGACTCAAGGATAAATGAGGAGTACTATTGTGGTGCGAGACACAGATACGTAACATATTTTCATGACTATCTAAGTGCGTTTTTAAATCACGTTTTCCGCTATATCTCTCGAGTAAACTAGAGTGGTCACGCTGTCGGCTTCGCAAGATATCTGGTAGAGGCTCGAGGGTTCTAGCTTCTCAGATGTCCTTTTCGAGCTAATCAGTCTTATGTTCAGCTCAATACTGTACGGGTTGTTGTTCAAAATTACCGTGACTAGAGTCTTTCTGTTTGGAAGCGAGAATGTAACTGTCTCATAATGGTAATCATAGGCGGCGTTCACCATGACAGTCTTTAGTTTTATAGAGCCGGGCGGTATGTAGCGAGAGAATTGTCCGAGCACATAATACATGGGGCTCTTGTGATAAGCATCTCGAGCTTTGTCGACAATTATGGGACTATCGAGCCTTCCGCCGAGCCAGCCCGGTCCGCCCTTTGTGTCAAGAGCCATGTTCCAGTCGACCCAGCCGGCAGCCACGTTTTGTAAGCTTCGTATAATGTCTAATGCATAATGAATGCCCCTATGCCAGTTTCCAACGAGAGCCTTCTCCATGAAAGGCAGGTGAGCTGAGCAAAGCTCAGTCGGTAAAACAAAAAAGTTTGTGTCATTCAGCTTATGTTTGAGGTAAATTTGTTTCATGAGTGGATATTGCTCGTCTATATAACCGTGAACCGAGATTCCATCAACATACTGTCTAACTCCGGGCATAGAGAGCACAGGGTCAGTATAATTCATCAGAAACTTTCTATTGTCGTCATGAACAATCAATTTGATATGACTCAACCGTTTATCGCCTTTGATTGTGGGCCCCAAGTACTTGGTTATGTAATGGCCGTATGATTCCATAGGAAAAATCATCGTGTTGAAATCAATGAACGGTTGTTGGGCAAAAATAGGCTCATTCATCACGGTCAAGGCCCAAAATTGAAGTCCGTTATCTTGATAAGCTAAAATAAACTTCTTCTTCAGCTCTGCTAAGGCTTTGAAGTATAGCTCGTCCTTGGGATCTTGAAGAGGACCTATTGAACCCTTTAGATAGCCCTTATTGAAGTGTCCATTCGTCTTCATCCAGACCGGAGGGCTCCACATTGAGGCAAACAATTTCATCTGTCTATTCTCGATTCTATATGTGTCCTGAATGAACTTGAGTATCGGAATCTTATTCATAATGTCTTCTTCTCTCAGTTTAAATCGGTCCAATGAGATGTCGTCACTATCGTGTACACTCAGATCATCATTTGTGTAAAATCGTGAGGAGAAATCACTTCCCCCGATCGTTATTCTTAACATGTTGAACATCAGGCCCTCAAATCCAAAGTAGTCATCCAATAGTTGCCTGGTGCCATTCATAGTGAGACTGAGTATGTTGCTTATGCTCGAATCTGACATCGCTCCGCCCCAACCAATGATTTCCTGCTCTTCTTCAGCAAGAAACACATGAAGTTGAGTTTTAAATCTGCAGGGGCTTTCCAGTCGAGATTTTCTTGAAGCTTGACAATCGATGCGCTTCAGGGCAGTCTTTCGGGTCTCCAATCGTGCACCGGCCTTTGAGGTGGTCACCACAGTTGCGAAATGAGACTCGGGTGGATGGAAGTCGAGAGAGCCTAAGGATCTGCATGACTCAATCTTGCTGGATTCGCACTTTATACTCGAATTGAGGTCGTGAATTCGCTGATTACATCCGTCAACTAAACCAACTAGAAACCTACTTGACCTACCGCCGCTTGAGTATGTCCTATAAGTGCCGATGGGCGATTCAACTTGCGAGCCCGATGGATAATTGAAGGCTGAATTCGTAGACTTGCTGGATGGATTTCTCACGTAAAGGTAGCCGAGCAATGAAGCAATTGCTATAGCTTCAAGAATACAAAGGGCGGGTAGGTATTTTCGAAGCATAATGGAGCCTCCTCTTATGATCACCCTATGAATTTTCGAGGTGGCTTGTCCGCCCCTTTTCAAATAGTTGCTATTCTGACATCCTAAGACTGACGTAGGAAGATTTGTTTTCACCTTGGGATGGACTGGTTTTGGTATAGCAGAAAAGAGCCACCCCCACTAAAGTTCAACGTGTTAAACTGTAACTAGATTGAACAAGTGCAAATCAGTAGTTCATTGTACAGTGGTGCAGATATGGAGGTCTTATGAGCGGACGCAATCACTACTTATATGAACTCGGTCCTACTCTCTAAAGTAAGCTTATACGAGATAAATATGGGTTCGGCTTACTTGCGGCAAACGTTTTGTTGCCAAAACATGGTGAGCCGCTGGCTATGTTATTATTTAAGAGACAAAAATCAGTATGCGTCGTTAGGTCTCTTGTTTCGACGCTCTGGCTAGTAATGCACCTACTCTGCTCCAGTTCGGACAAATTTATCGACGATAGTTAATTCAATCATGCCCACAGATCCGTGCGTCCATCATAGTTGATGGAATTCTGTAATTTGGTTGTAGCTCACTTATCATGCGCCAACCATCGATTCCTCGCCAACCAGCGAGGAGATGAATCGCATCGCGGGCTGCCAGCTCGAGATCATCAGCTTCCTGTCAAGAAGCGATCAGCTTGATAATGGAGCGCTCTCGGAAAGATTTAACCAGTCGAATGAAAAACCCAACTAGACTCTGCTAATCTCAGGATGGCTGCATTATTGCACACCGTAGCTACAAGTCAGTAGTCTTAATTTCATTTATTTGGTTTTTAAACAAATAGACGACGAGTGAATGTAGTGTAGTCGTAGGCATTGGGTACGCCCTCATAAGGATCCATACGTGACGCACAGTATTGCGCTACGTCCCTCCTCAAGTTTGAGAATAACTCGTCGGTTGTAACATAGGGTCGATCGCCGTTCAGAGTGATTGCTCTGAAAGCTTGCTCGATATCCTCAGTCGATTGAACGTTTTCTGTCTCACGTGAAATTAAAAAGGCCATATACTCTTGTAGAGATACCTGTCCGTCGCGGTTAGGGTCCACTGAGTTTAAGATTGCCTCAAACTCAGGATCCGGTTGATTCTCTTCAACCATTGGGAGATCGTAACCTAAAGCTCGCAGACAATTCTTGAACTCGCTATGATTCAGACGGCCAGAGTTGTCTTTGTCAAAGTACTTAAACATAATCGAAAATTCTCGGAGAGCATCCTCGGAAACTCCCGACTGATTCTTGGCTTGGATTTGCTGTTCCAAGTTGTGTTGCATACGCAAACCTAATTGTTCAAGTTGATCCCATTGCTGAGCCAATGACGTTGTCGAGTGTTCAGTATACCTGTTGTCCAAAATCAGTTGCGTTTCTTGTAGCTTGCCGAGCTCTTCGATCGTCTTCAGATCGTCGCGTCGGGATCGAACCTCATTCATCTTCTTTATATTCGCCTCCAATTGATCCTCAAGAGACACATTCTCCGATTGGGCACCAGAGAGTAGCCACATCCTTGTCTCTTTAATCCACTCATGAAGTGAATTAGCCTTTTTGGCATACTGTTTTCGAAGCCAGTCGTTCTCTTCTTGGCGTTTAGCTTCTTTAATAAGTTCAATGTCACGATTCTTGACTATCTCCTTCAATCTGGACCAAGTGTCCTCCAGAGCGCTCATTGTGAACCATGTATATGGGTTGTCGCCAACGTTGAAGGCTTTGATCCTCCTATCCAGTTCGGCTAAGTAATCGAAATCTTCCTGCGCCGATGCTAACGACTCTTGAAATTGCGTGTGAGCCTCACGCAATGCACGAGCTTCCTCGATGGAATTGCATCGAACCGGATCCGTTAGATCCTCCTCGGCATTCTCAAACCAACTGTTGAATGCTGATGCACGTTTTGCGAAAGTGAGAAAGTGCTCCTCTATTTGCTTGAATTGATCTTGCATGCGATTCAAACTTGCTTTTCTTGCCTCGGATGCGCCTCTTAGGTCATTCCAGCGTTTCATCACCTCATCATACCTCTGTGCAACAGCATCTGATTTCATTGGGGCTGATTGATCTTTCAACTCGGTAATGCTTGCGATACCCTCTTGCTCGAATGCATCGAGACATGCGTCGAAACGCTCTTGCTTGCCTAATAGTGTTTTGACCGACAGTAGGTCGCGCCCGAAATCATCCGATTTCAATTCTAAAGCTTTGTCATTGATCCAACTATCAACAACATCTGCTCTCCACATGAACTGTAATGTGTTATAGATTTCAGTTAAGCTTGCTTTTCGGCGCTTATTTTTCTCCTGTAAGTCGCTTGACCGATCCCTCAATAGGCCTAACCTGTCTTGAATGCCATCTTTGTGGTGATTACCCTTTTCTATCAATTTTTTGCCTTCACAGGTGAGATCTTCGACACGATCTCGATGGCTCATAAATTCGGCCTCTAGCACATCATGTTTTTTCAACAAACCTTGGACTGCAGACATGGTGTCACCGGAGTCTGGCGCAGATAATAGTTGTTGCTTTTCACGAATCCAAGCTTCCTCCTCGTCTATTCTGGATAGAAATTCCTGATATTCTTGCGACTCTGCGAGTTTCTTGTTACGTGAAGCACTCATGTTTTGTAGTTCGAGCCAATTCTGCTCCAGGTTCTGCAAACGCTGTTCAATTTCAGGTGCACCGACGCTAGATTCAACCATAAGCTTTTGACCTGCATCCTGTACGGACTTGATGGCCGAGTTGTGAGCTGTGAGATCGGCTTCGAGCCTCTTATGCTTCTTTCTCAAGTTTTGCACTCCAGCTAAATCCCTTCCATAATCGTCCGAGGATACTAATAATTTTTTCTCCTTGATCCAAGACTCTTCATCCACCATATCTCTAAAGAATTGATGCAGAGTGCTGGCTTCATTCAGTTTATTCCGCCTGTACGTCGCCAAGTTGGCAAGACGTTCATAACGCTCATTTATGGATTGACGTTTACCTTGAACTGAGTCTGAGTCGAATTGGCCACTTTGTATCAAAGAGCCGGCCAAGGCGTTCATATCTTTGATGCGGTCCTCATGCGCTTTGATATCAGCCTCTATTAGCTGGTGTTGCTTAATGAGATGCTGAACTGTCGCTAAATCCTTACCGGTGTCTTCTGGTTTGAGAAGACTCTCTACCTCTCCGAGCCAGAAATCAATATCCTTCACCGCAGCATTGTACGATCTCAGTTGGCTTGCTTCCTTCAAAACGAAAGATTTTTCGCTAGTTACTGTGGTCAAGTTCTGGTACTGCTTATCAATTGTATTGAGACGTTCCAAAACTGCGTTCTCGGTTTCGCCACACTGTTTGCTCTCAATCAACTTGCGCCCTGATTCTAAAACGGCTTTTATACGCTCTTCGTTAGCTTTAAGCTCGGCCTCCAGAGCTTGGTGTTTTTGATTCTTGGCTTGGATATTAGTAGCATCTCTGACAGAGGATCCCAGGGCTGTAGCTTGTTTTTCTTGAATCCAACTCTCAACTTCATCAGCATCTCTTGAGAACTGTTGTAGTGTCTGTGATTCGTTTAGTTTCGACCGTTTCTCGATCATTGCGTCTTTAAGACGAGCCCATCTATCCAAAACTTGCGCGCATTTCGTGCGTATTTCAGGTTCAGCATAATGGCCGCTCGCTATGAGACTATCAGCATTGGAGGTGAGGTTGTTAATCTTGTTCTCTTGAGCTGCCAGCGCTTTATCGAAATCCTCGTGCTTCTTCAACAATCCTTCAACGCTATCTGGACTGGTCTCCTCTGAACTCTGGTTTATAAAAGCCTCACGATTGGCCATCCAGCTTTCTGCCTGCTCACAGTCTCTATAGTACAGCGCTAGAGCAAGATTCTGCTCGAGCAACTCTTTTCTCGCCATCCAGGCATCTCTAAGGTCTTGCTTTGCCTTTTCAAGTTCATCAAGTTTTTCCTTGATTAGAGGGCTAGCATAGTGCTGAGAATCGATAAAATGCTTACCAAAAGCCTCCAGCTTTTGAAGTTTAGGCAGCCGAACATCTATCTCTGCACGCACCTCCCGATGTCTATCGATGAGAGCTTCCGCTCCGGTTACATCCGGTGCTGTTTCATTTGATCTGACCTGAGCGATAGTAGAATCGATCCATGACTTCATGTCTCTCTGATCAGACAGTAGCCGCTGTAAATTGTGAGAGTCAATCAACTTGGCTTTGCGAGCGTTTGCTTTGTCCACGATCTTCTCCCATTCGCGATTGATCTCATCCTGTTTCGCAAATAAAGCATCAGCTGACCTGGGGTCGTTTTGGCGCAATTTTTCGGCAGTCTCGTTAAGTTGCTTGATACGCTCATTGAGGGCGAAGAGATCGCTCTCTAAGCCCTCATGTTTACGTTGAAGTGCCAGAACAGAGCGAAGATCATTTCCATAATCTTCACTGTTCAGCATGTTGTCCTTTTCAGCAATCCAATCCCTCGTATCTTCTGCTTCGCGCTGAAAACGTTGAACTTCATGAGCTGAGCCTAATTGGTCGCGGCGCTTCTGGGCTACCATCTCGAGATTGTTCCATTTCTGGTTGAGACTGTGCATTTGCTGAACAATTTTGTTGGCGGCATCAGCTTGACCGATTGATTTCAAGTGCTCGGCGACGTTATTCATCTCCTTCAGTCGTACTTGATTCTCCTTCATATCTTTTTCAAAATCGTCAAACTTTTTCTGGAGTACTTCAACTTGCTCTAGATCGTCTCCAACAGTTTCGACCTGGGCGAATTGCTCCTTGTCTCTGATCCATTGAGTCAAGTCGGCTGCCTCGCGAACCACTTGATAAGCTTTGACAGAGTCATCCAACTTGGCAAGTCTCTGTTTGCCTAAATCTAGCAGGTATTTATAGAGATCTTCTATCTGGGTCTGGCGGTTTGGTATGTTATAGGTTTCGCTAAGATCATTTTGGTTTGATTTTGAGTCAATACGTCGGAGGCATGAGGCCGGCACGAAACCTTGACGATCGTTGACTTCGACCTTCCACCAATCGTTATGTAAGGCATTTAACAAGGTAACTGTATCGCCTTTGCGAACTGCGATTTCTCGAGGGGACTTTGGATCATGATCAGAGAGAACCAGAACTGTCTCCTTGCTCGAACCATCAGAGACACTTAGTTCCACAAGTCGACAAGCTTTGGACTGGTCACGCAAGTTAAGAACAGTTGACTTGAATGCTTCAAGATCTGACATTAGTGCTTCATGCTTCTTTAGGAGCGCCTCTGTCGAATCCTCGTCTTTTCCAAGGTCCTCGCTCCCTATTATCGGCTCTTTTTCTCGCATCCATGACTCAGCCTCAGCCGCGTCAGCAAGATACTGATGCGCTTGCAATGAATCTTCAAGTTTACCCCGCCTCTGGTCTGCCTTTGATAAAAGACTGGCCCAGTTGGCATTTAGGGCTTGGCGTTTAGGCTCGATGAGGTCACCAAAGAGTTCGGCACCAATAATCTCGTCGCAACGCCTGTTAATGGCCTCAATATTAGGTTCGTAGTTCTTGATTTCCTGCGTGAGAGCATCGTGCCTCTTTATGAGATTTCTGACACCAAAATAATCACGGCCACGATTGGCGGACGCAACAAATGGCTCCTTCTCCTTAATCCAAGCTTCCTCGTGCTCAATATCTCTAACGAGTTGATCATACAACTTCCTCAAAGCCAATTCTTCATCGTGAATCTTCTGTCTAAGCAAATCCCACAACCTTTGCAACTCGTCCAACCTAACTCGAATTCGATGCGAGGCGAAATGTCTCTCATTGATCATAGCCATCCCATTGTCCTCTACATTTTGTACCACCTTGGCATGATTGTTGATTACAGTCTCGAAGGCACGATGCTCTTGAACGCGGCTTTTGAGCGATGGAAACTCCTTAGTCTGAAGGAGCTTTTCGTTCATCCATTGTTCCAGCTCCTCGGCCTCTAATAGAAACAACTGATACCTATGCGAATCCTCGAGCTTTATGCGCTTATTACTGACATCAGTCAAGAATTTGTCGTAATGACGCAAAACTTTAGTTCTAAGTTCCGTGATATCTTTAATTGTTTCCAGTACTTCAATCTCTTCAGGCTCCTCGATCTCGGAGATACTCTTTGGAATATCGTCCATCTTGTTAGTCTCCAATACTCGTTCTTGCTAACTTGAAGAATGAATTGCTAAAGAATGATTTAGATGGTCGCAGTCAGGGTTAAAATACAACGATCAAAATTACAAATTTCATTTGCTTTTCGTTCCCAAGACTACTGATTTTGGCTCACAATTGAGTCAATATTGCACACTACACGATAGCATCGAACTAGTTGGTCCTCTGGTACTTTGGACCAACTATCGTACCCTCCTCGCGGTGAAGGAACAATAAACTTTCATTGAGAGCCAACAGTAAATTCTCAGTTTTGTATGAGTCCGCATAGGCCCATGCAAAGGGCTTGGTTGATTCTCCACTAGGTGACTGGGTTGGGCGCTGCTCTTTTTGCCCCTGAACGAGCCACACCTAGAAAGCCCCAACTCGTCAGGGTACTAGAATCTCAGCAAAGCTCGACGCTCAAGCGAAAGCAATGGCGCGCATATTTGAAACCAACTAAAAGAGAAAGTGCAATAATTTTTTGAGCCCCAGCTCGAGAAGCCAAGAACACATGTGTAATCTGATTGTTACATGCCTACGCCTCTATAACTCTGGTGGAATATGCTTTCGCTTTCTTTAACTGTTTCATTCATTTCCAGTTAAGCTAGCAGGTCATTGTTTGGAATAGGACAAGATACCTGTCTTCTCGCAATAGATCAACCTCTACCAAGACTAACAACAACAACGCAGCAAACACTGATGGCTGCGCGGCCGCAAAAACTCTGATTCTGAGCTTGAAACCGCGTGGTCGCATGTTCCAAGAGCGCGCATTTAGCCAACAACTTGATACCCGAAACAGATCTACCTTCTGATGCTGGTTCAAAACTATATTGTTCGAATCTTGATCCAATTTCACAAATCTTCTTAGCCTGCCAAAATCCTAGAGAAATTGTCCCCTCAGGTCATTGGAATCATGTCGAGCCTCATCACTTTAATTGGACGAAATGTGATAGGCCCAGCGATGCTGAGAAAGTCGCCACATCCACAATCTATAAGTTTAAGGCTCTGCTATTATCATGCATGTGCAAAAACTTCTGCAATCAACCATCATGTCTTTACAACATCCGGGACGCCAAACTCCGGACTTCATACAACGAGTAGGCGCGATATGTTCACGGAGTATGCCTTAGGTATAACTGCGTTCGATAACAAAAGACAAGAACGAATGCCATTCTCGGATGCTGCGATGAAAGATAAATACATCGCACGGATCACCAGTTTCGTCGAAAATGGTCAGCTCGACTCAATCCTCAGGGAGGATATGGCAACTCTGATGTTGATCGCTGAAACTGAGGATCATCTGAAGCTCATCGAGACTATTGCATCGAAGAAGGATCCAGACATCGGTAATTGGGGCTCTGGTATAGCGCGTCTTTACTACAAGATGGGCTTGGTTGATCGAGCACTAAAAAACGTCAAAGATGTCGAGACTTTCGGAGAGTTTTTCAATCAAAAAACTTCCTACAAAATAGTCATGACAATGCTATTCAACGCCGGTAGATATCAGGATGTCGTAGATTTGCATCAATTTGCCATCGAAAGACTGCCTGATGGAAACATCTTCCCCATCTTGGCGCTCGCCGCATACGCAAAAATCAACTCACCAGAGGCGTTGGCAAGAGCTGAAGAGATATACTCAAAAGAGAGTGAGAGAGAAGATGACCGTCCCATAGGAAGATCTAGAAGAGACTTGATGCTATTGTGTTATCTAGCAGTCAATAATGGCAAGTCAAAACTAGCTGTGAATTTGATCACAGGCAGTCCCAGTAGGTTCTCTTTCCCACTGAGGGAACTGAAAATTGCTGCTTTAGTTCACCTGAAACGTTATGAAGAAATTCTAATTCAAGTTAGGGACTCAATTTCTCGTGTAAGACGACCTTTGAAAGTAATGACGAGAGTAACGCACTCGATGATCTCTGACCACCTTAATGAGGTTGAAGATGAAGAAACTCGCGAGCAATTGGCGGGCATACTGAAAGATCTCACCGAAAATGATTCTCTAGACGATCGGACTCTAGAAGATCTAGTTTTTGCACCTCTTGGTGTTCCCCCGACTCAGGTACATAGTTACGAAGGTTCTGACAGTGGTCAACTCAATGAGATGGATTCAAGACCTAGATTCGCAAGGAATCAAACGAGTTACGATCAGTACTCTCGCCCGGGCTCATACAGTAGACGATATAACAACCAGCGTGATGGTGGCTATGATACAAGAGGTAGCAGGCACAATGATCGCGGCGACAGTTTCGATTCTCTGGGTGACGAAAACCAGATGGAGGATAGCAGTTTCAGAGGACGGGATAGTTATAATAGGCGAGATGGCTTCAGCAGAAGAGGCGGTTATAATAGGGATGGTGGTCAGTACGATTCGCGAAATCAGAATAGGAGGCGCGATCAAGTAGCTAAATCCCTATTTGAAGAAAACGTCCAGAACGACGACACAGACCAGCCAGATTTCGACACCGATTGGCGTTCTCGCCGACAATAGGCTGTTCGATTGTATTATCTCGGTTAACAAATTATCATACCAACATTACACAGCGATTAAAAATTTGTATTATCTATCACTCGTTCGTATGATCAATCAACAGCTAGTTCGATGATTCATTCTTAGTATGAAACATAGCTGAGAAGCACTGGGTGCCCTAATGATGATTGAAACCCTGATTTTAAATTATATTTTTGGAACCATATCTCACCTCTACTTGGGCGCCCTGGGGCTAAATGCCCAAGCCGACTCTTCTGGGTGAGCCAGTCGCTTTAAAAGAAGCATTTTCAATTCAGATTTGCCTCGCAACAGGTTACTTGAATATGCAACCACCCGGGTGGTGTTGTTATCGTGGAAGACTGAATTTCAATAATCGCCCTAGACTAACAACAGGTTTATGATTTATGACTACACGAACCTTAACACTTCAGTGGCCGATGTTTTCTAAACGGTGACTTCTCCACCAGCAAGACCAGCTGGCTCCATACTGGTTGCTCTACATTTGCCTGCTACTTAGGTTATCATCATCACAACTGTTCGGCTGAAAGAAGCCTGAGTAAACAAGCAACAATCTTGTTGATGCTAAGCCGAAAGTTAAGGAACTTTTGATTCATTGCACGACAACATGAGTTAGAAGTAGTAGATGGAAGAAAAAGAAAGAATCGCTTGAGATGCTTGCCAGATATTCCACTGAAGAACCGGATCGTAATGGAGGCGATCGCAGCCAGGCTCTGCTACCTGTTTTAAAAGGTCCATTCACTTGACTTAGAATGGAAGCGGGGCGACTGCACCTGATCGGTGGCAAACGAGAGGAAGAGAGACGGACCACCAAAGGTGAGCGTCACAACTCAACGTGTGGCTAATGGGCAATACATTATCAGCTACTTTGTTGTTTCCAGCTACCATTCTAACTCTGCAGCTTGGCCGGTTGCTCGCTGCTCCTGCTTATTAGGTATTTAGGATTTTGGTTGTCCGAGTTGGCTGGCTCGCTGTCTGGCTAGCAGGTTGCGTAGAAGTTTGAGCCAGCAAAAAGTGGAAGCCAAGTGGATGCTTACTCGGCAGGCCCAACCAAAGTCTTTCGGACGATTCATCTTCCGAGCAAAGTTTGTCTGCCAGAGGAGGGCCAGTCGGAGACTTGACACGGCCAGCTGACTAAGAGCTTCCTGCCGTCGCAAAGCAACAATTACTAATTGATAATTGGCATCGATAGTTAGCCTGGCCGACCGATTGAGATTGAGATTGAGATTGAGATCAGGCTTTCGGCTGCTCCTGGAGCCTCTAACTACTGCCGCCGTGCCTGCTCCACCTCCACCTGCCATCGCTAGATTCTCGGCTCTGGTTGGCCTGATCCAAAGCTAATAGCTTTTCGTTGAGCGCTCGTATCGGATCGTAAACTACACGAGCTTCCCCAGTTGAGGGTGTGTCCGATTTGCTATTAACGTGGAGCGAAGCCTCCGAGGTTCTTGGAATTTTGCGATCAGACTTTTAGTGGCCGCGAACATTCTCTGGCGGCAAAGTAAGGAAGAGAGAGAGAGAGAGGAGCGAGACGACATTTGACGGGCCGAATGGAAACATTACCCAAACATTGGCTCGGCTAGCCGAGTTGGCGCCCAAGGAGGAGACAACGACGCCATTCTAGAGTGGTCACTTCTTGGGCTTGAAGTCTGAGCCAACTTTGACTGATAGAAGTCGTGATTAGACAAAAATCCAGCCCAGGATGCAATGTCACATTCAATTTAGGCTCTCCCCCATAGGTGAGCCATCAAGCAAAGTGAATCAATTAGAAAGTTGCATCAGTTTGAATGGTCGCGCAGATCAATCTAAATCTACTGTGACATGCTAGCTTATATCAGGCTCTTATCTTCCTCACTCTCTCCACTCCCCTCCTCTCCTCCCCATCCGACTGCTCTCTAAGGGCCAGTCGTAAAACCCCATTCGTATATCAACTCGGCCGGAGAATGCCAACCTGTCTGAAAAGCTCTATGGACTGTGCTATTGCAGGAAGGGCAAACGCAGATTTGCCAGGCTCATTGAGCAGGCGAACGCGCTTTCGGCTCATAGTGGGGGAGCTGGGGGATTGACATCGAGCTCATCAGGTTATGGCTGGGCCATCGTGCTCGCTCAATTATCGCTCTCAACGACAGCCGCCTGATCGGTCCATCAGCCTGCGGGTGTTTATTGCTCTCTTAGCTGGCCAACTGAAGCTCGTTCTCGCTCTCTGGCTGCGCTCGACCATCGGCTGCAACAATCTTTCCAGCCAACGCAAGCATGGCGCCAGCTCGTAGGCTGACTTAGTCTCCGCTTGCTCGGCCCGTCAATCTGGTTCCATTTGCAATCTTGGTATTATGTCGGCCAAGGGACGATTAGCTTAACTAAAACTGACCTTCTCAGCCCAATGAACGCCGACCTGACCCTCCGCGGCGAGCGGATGTACCGCTCGACATGAGCAAGCTCGATTCTCGGCTAGCTTGACCGATTGCAACGAGATGCGGTCAAGTCCAGTTTTGTTTCTGCTCAAATCCGTTTTGTTGACAGCAACAGCAGCGTGGCCTTGCCAATTTCTGCGCCCCACTCTGCCGATAATTTCCTAATTTATTCAAAAATCTTGCTTTCCCCGGTAGAAAAGTAGCTCGCGCTCGCAAGTTGCCAAAGGTGTCAGTCTTGGAAAGGAGAGGGAAGCGAATAGAGAGAGAGAGGGAGAGGAGAAAGCAAGCGGAATAACAAATGAGCAGAGGCGTTAGAATTAATATTTTATAATCAAGCAAGAGATAAGCGACTGAAAGTCTGTTGTTATTATGTTCAGACTTGTTCATAATGCATCCAAGCCTTTTGCCCACACTCGGCCGAGCCTTTATAGTCTCGCCCTGTGTCAACCCAAAGCTGAATGATAAACACGAGAGCTATTCGGGTTTGCTCACTTCCAGGCAAACAAACTGAACCTCTAGCTTGGTAGCCTGGTAATGGAATTCCTGGGAAACCATCTTATTTTTAGCCTCCTATTATCGTTGCCGTCACCATCCGTCATCAGGCGCAAGTGCGCAAATGCAAACTCAGCCATCCAGTCCAAGCGCCCCAATCTCGTCGCTAGTCGATCGGCCTTTCAATTAAAAAGCCTCCAGCTTGTTTGTTCCAAATTAACTCTACCTGTCTCTGCGTTGCCCGTTGAAACTTGGCGAGCGAGCGCTAGCTCAGCCTGTTAGCTTGCACGAGAGGCCCAACCTGTCGCTGTTCAGGTTTTTCTTCGCAAGCGCAACCGAGTTCCAGTTCAAAGTGTGCGCTCTCCGCTACAACCAAAACCTAGAGCCCGCTAAGTGCGTCCGCCCCCGAGAAACAGTCTGCTGCCTATCCTGGCTTGCCGGCTTTTCCCTGGTTCATAGGCGGCTAGTGGTAGCACTTAGCAAGTGCACGCGAATGATTGACGATGTTTGCAAGTAACAGGACAAGATCAACGAAAACTAAACGCGCTAACCAAAGCCAAGCAAAACAAGCTCAACAACCAAGCCCTTACTGGTGGCTCGCATCGTAGCAAACTCGGCTGCTACTACCAAAACCGTCTAGTCGAGTGTATACCGTTCGCTCATTACGGTTAATTTGGCCTGTTATCTGCCACCAATCAGCCCAGCGCGACGAGCAAGAGAACATGAGCTGCTGGCCCGAACTTTCCCGCCAGTCTCGATTCCCTCTCTCTCTCTCTCGTCGCCTCCCCCCCCTTGGTTTCTATGTCCATTAGCCGAGAGGCGCGATTCAGGTGGGTGTTGGCTGCTTGAATTTCGTCTGCAACTCGTCGTTGAGCCAATCGAAGAGCGACGACCCAATCACTCAGCTCGATGGCCATCTCAGAATACTCTGCTACCTCTCTACTTTGATCGTTTTGGGCCGACCCAAAACGATCTGATCAGTTTCTCAATTGTGTCTCATTTTGGCCACTAGCCAGTTTGCTCAAAACAATAATGAAACGAGAGCAAAGTTTATCGGTAGAGAGACGATCAATCTAGCATGCTTGGGAGGAGAGCCGCCAAGGCGGCGTGCTTGCGCCAGCCCAGCAAGGGGTAGGTGTAGAGTGGATGTTTGTTGAAGAAGAATGGGCTAAAAATGAACAAAGAGTCACCTTGAATGCCTCCTCTCGAAACAACAGGCTTTGTACAAGTTTAACCACTCGCCCACCTTGCAGGTAGCTTCTGTATAGGCGACCGTTGATCCATTATAGGCGTGCGTCGCCATTAACCCATTCTTAGCTCTGAGACTCCAACTCGACCCAACAATTCATACAGTCAAGATAACAATGGTGATAATTGGGAGTTCTTCGAGCGGATGGTGAGGGTTATCTTGCGCACCACATCTCGAAGCAACCAAGTTGTGTTTTTGCATAACTAGCGCCACTAGAGTGGGTATGAAAGTAAATTTTATTTTTTCCTAGATTTAATTAACCTATTGCGAGCTGCCACTTGCGCCTGCGTATCACAACCTTCTTGAACTCAATCATGGTCGCCTTTGTTCAGTCAACCTGTCATCTCTTTCCCCTCGCTCTTATCCTCTATCATGTCCTCCCTTCCACCTACCCAAGAGTTACCCACTTCCGTCGACCAGAATTCTAACGGGTGTCGGCCCATTCTCGGGAGTTGGAGATTTGACCAGGGAAACGGTGGGACTGATAGTGGATAGGGAGTTTCGCGAGGAGCAAGATGATGAGGTGGTGGAGCAGGTCGAGGAGAGTGAATTTTGGCGAGACCTTTGACCGCTGATGGCTGCCAAGGCAGCTTGATCCCTCTTACCTGGTTGTTGTTGTTGCTGCTGTTGGGATGTCTGTTTGTCGTGGTTATTGCCATAAAGATGATTTGTAATCATGTTCCCATCGTAGTTATGGAATCTATACGTCCGCTTTGGCTGTTTCAGTTGCTCGTTGCCTGCGCGGTGCTCATCCGAGCTCAAAGTTGATTGTTTGTCGCTTTCAGGATGGATGCTCGTTGCTAAACTGGCGACTAGCTGGCGGATGTTGGCCTCGCTTGTATTGAAACCCTTCGCTTGTCTCACACTAGCATGGGAGCTAAATTGCGTAACAAACTTCATCTTCTCAAACGATTGCGCACCGTTTAAACTGTTTTCGCAACCTCCCTGGGCTTCCTGTACTTGACTGATCGTCATGTTGGAATTGTTGCAAGACGTATGGTCAGACAGTTTCGGCCTCGATTGCAGTTGCTGATTTTGCAAATCTTTCATCCCCTGATCGCCGATCAAACTCGCATTTATCGGTGGATTTATATAAATTAAGTTCGGTGTTACTTGGATTTGAGTCCCATTCTGGTCGCGGTATTGAGTTTGATTTTGAAAGATTTGAGGTGGCGTCGATGGAACACTAACCAGATTGTTGGCCAAAACTTGGCCAGGATAGTTGTTGGACTGTTGTAGAAACTTCAACGGTGTTGCTTGAACACCTTCGTTACTGTTGGCTTTCAGTTGATGAGCAATCATTTCTGGAGGTAATGTTGGATTCTTGCAATCACTAACATTCGTACCCGTAGCTGTTGGCATCGAATCAGCAATTGTCTGCGATCCAATATTGCTGTAGATTGTGCGCCCATCATTGCTTATTATTGCATTGTTAGGAAGTTGCGCTGAATGTTGATGGTGGCCATCGTTCTGATATTGGTTCATTGCTGTTAGTTGTGGTCGATCCGAAGTGATAACTGATGGATTCGTTTGAATTTGAGAGAGTTGGAGATGACGATATGCTGCGTAATTGATTCCGTTTGTTGTAGTTAGAATTTGTGGTTGTTGCACAAATTGGCGCCCGTTTCCAAACTGCACAGTTCGCCGCTGGCCTTGAATCTGGTTCTGGACATTTGAGAGTCGCAGAACGGACAGGCCACTAAGATCGTCCAAGGTTAGGGTTACCTGCTGAGGTTGAGCGGCAATCAGGTTGTAGGGGGGACTCGTATGCAATGGTTGTTGTTGTTGTTGCTGCTGCTGTCGCTGTTGCAAATGGTGAGCGCTCTGCAAGCCGAGCAACTGCAGCGCCTGAGGATCGGACAAGCTCTGGTTATGGTTTGTGGGTATGCCGAGAATGGCCACCGCAACAGGCGTTACAAAGGTCCTATCTTGGCCATTAGCGGTAGGCTGAGAGACTCTCATTTGATTGCAGTGCGGGTATGTGAACTGCTGCTGTTGCTGAGTTTGCTGCTGTAGTGGTATCAGTGTATTAGGTTGATTTGGTTGTCTCAAAAGGTTATTTGCAATCACGATCGATTGATTTTGCGTCTGATTTGGCTGATTTACGACAAATGTTGGTTGCGATACCTGCACAGACTCCTGAGGCTTTGACTGAGCTTTTATAACTTCCAATGCTGGCGAACCGTCAATGGTAGCCCTCACGCTCGACTTCGACTTATCTATTGATTTACGTCGCGTTACTGAGCCACGACCTCTTCTCCTGATTGCCTTGCCGCCTCTTGGATCTGATGCAAGATAACGAAGCTCCTTGTTTGCGCCGGTATTAGTTACAGCGGTGGCTTCATCATTTCGTGCTGCCCCTTCCCTTATCGTAGGGTCAGTATTATCGGATTCTATCGCTGGGTGCTGGTTAAGAACTTCGCTGAGCTTTGCTATGTAGGAAACTGCCAGCCTAAGAGTGGTTATTTTTGTAAGCTTGACTGATTGGGAGTCCGATTGATGGTTACCGCTCGTAGAGGATGATTTATTTCGACAGCCTCGATGGTTGCTGGCACTTGTCTGATCTGATTCATCTCCGCTGGTCGCTTGTTGGATCAGTTCAATGGGTACAACTTTTTTGAGTTTCTCAAACGCTTGGTTTATTTCTCGCATCCGAATTCTCTCCCTTGCATTCGCCGTCCTTCGCCTATATTTGCTCATGTAGGGCAACCGACTGCTTCCGCCCGAAGAGGCCTCGTCATCCATGGATATTTCGCTTTCATCAAATTCGTTTGCAATGTTGTGCTCGCTATCCACGGCGATATGTCTTTGATGAGAGGTATTAGACCGCTTGACAGGCTGGCAAGAATCAGATCGGATAGAGTCAGCACTGTCAGCTGCCATCGATGGAACTCCATTTGAATTCAGTTCTGCTTTGTCATACTCAAATGCTGCCCGTTTCCTCTTATAACGATTCTTGGCTGCCTTTGAGTTCATGGACCATTGTTGCACCGATGTTGTAGCTATACCTTCTTCATCTTCCTGCTGTAAAGTCCGTCTCTTTGTTTGATTGTTCGGCGGACTCTTTGACTCATTGCTATTCTTGGTCTGGCTGGAATCACTTTGCTGCTGGTTCATCTGTTCGCCAGGGGTTGATGTTCGAACAAGGGAGCTAGACTCGTTGGTTGCTGTTGGCGGCCCAAAGGTTGAGCTAACTTGCTGAAAGCAGCTGTTTTCATCACTAGAGTTGTCGAGGCTTGTTATTTTATGGTTAAATTGTTGTTGATCCTTGTGCAGTTGTTCGTGGTTGTGCTGACCACCGTTATCGAGCTCATGATGATCGATTGACAAGTAATGAGCGTCATCCAAGCTTTTGTTGCCAAAGCCCAGTGACGAGTCCACTTGGCAGGTGTCGAATTGGTGTTGTAAATTGATGAAGTCCGCACGATTTAAGTGGCATTCGGTGTCAGCCTCGCCAATCGAATTTCCACAAGGTGAGATGTAACCCTGGCCAGTTGAATCCGGTTTATCTGTGCTCCTGGTGGAGCAAATGCCACCACCAGCGAGCGCATCCGTCCCAATTCCACCATCGATCAGGGGTGACGAAGGAAATGATTCAAAGCCTTCGATTATGGTGGTTAAATGAAGCCTATCTAGAGGATCAGCACGCTGGCTTGTATCATCCGATTCGTTCTCGTTCTCGTCTTCGCCCTCATCGTCCTCCAATATCTTGGTCAATTGCACTCGTTGTCTTTCGTCCGTCAATTCTTGAGCTGTTGATTCCAAATATCTGAGCTCTTGGTAGAGCAAATATTCGTCAGCTTGCGCCTCAATTAAAGGAGGTTCGTCGTTTTGTGCGCAACCCATTGGTTGGTACAACTTATTTATATAACAACGTCTTGTTGGATCATTGTTCAACACTGAGCTTGCGTCCGTGCATAAGGCAACAAAAGTTTCATCATCGTTCGCCTCACAATCATTTATCTTTGGATCTCTGAGCGTTTCTTCAAGATCTTTCATCGAAACATCTTGTTGGTCGGCCAAATAAGTTGAGATTCTTGTTAGAGTTTCCTCAACTGAGTTAATGTTATTTTGCGCCCCTGATTCAACACTTTGACTTGTATTATTTGAATCATCATCATTCAAATGATGCTGGCTCTTGTCAGTTTGCTCAAAAAACGGTTCATCCCTACAATCGGTGGTGCTAAGCTCGGTTTGCTGCCTGGCCAAGTGTTGGCCTTGTGTTTGGATTTGAATTTTTGCTTGAGCTTGGAGGGCATCTTGGTGTGGAGGAAACTCTAAACTATCCATTGTGAACTTGGAAGAGATTTGCAAAGATTCCTTAGAGGACTTCTCGCTGTTGAGCAAATTGCACACTTGTATTGCTGGCCCTCGAGCCTAAAAGAGAGTCGCCGCTTCGAAGTGGAGCTGGTGATGCAATATTGTTCCACCTCTCCTCTCTCGCTCTACTCTTGGCCACGGTGCTAGTCCATTATTGCTATTGTTGCCCTTGTCTTCTCCTTCGCTCTCTTCCTCTTCCTCTCCTCGATGCTTCTCTAAACTTTTCGCAGCACAAAATCTCTCAAAAGTTGAGCCAGTTGACTCTTGTCTCTGAAGCTGCCCGATTCGCCTGCTTGTTGCTACCTGTTGAGCTGGTAATCCAGTTGTTTGGTTTTTGCTCTATTTAGATGATCGTGTATGTTTTTGAATAAAACAAATGAAATAATCGCGGGAAGATTAGATTTGAATTCTCAATGCTCTCAAGCCATCAAACTATCGGCTTTCTCGTTCAATCCAATCGAGAGGGATCAAAACAGAGCATTTTCATTGTTCGCTTAGGAGGAAAAAGTAGCGAAGTGTGCGCCTCTCAAACTGACCGGATTGATGCCCTCAAAACTCTGCTAGCGCACAAACACACACACACACACTAAGCATCCCTGAAGTGGTGCCCAATATCTCACATTTAGTTTGCTTGGCTGACTAAATGGATGCAAAGATCAACAAACTGCCCGTTGATTGATAGATCCACCTGTTGCCCCTCTCTCGCTGCCTCGATCCAACAACTTGCCGCAAGCCACCAACCAAAGCTAAACAACAAACCAACCCGCCAAGCCACTCTCTCTCTCTCCCTCTTGTTTGCTCGCAACTTTTCGCACTCAAGCCAGCCGGCCGGCCAACGTCACCCAATTGCAACCCGGCGGACTTCTGCCGGCCGAAAGGTTACTGTCTCTCTCTGGGGGCCGAAGTGTCGCGCGAGCATTGAGTGACCACTCAAACTTACCTTTCTAACTCGGGATCTCTTCTGAGTCTCTGGACAGATTTGATTCTTCCTATTCAAGCAGTGGACTTCTCCCCAAGTTTGTCGTTGAGTTTTTCGTTCTTCTGCATCGAGTTTTGTCATATCGACGACGATCGAGCGGAGGCGCCGCCAATTGATTCATCTTGTTGGCTCGGCGAGCAGTTTGAAGTGGCTGGTGCGCCCATGATTTGCGGCTGTTTGCTCTCCACGTCTCTCGTTCGCTTCCATTCGACTTACTGGAGCGGCAAAGGCTGCTTTGGCTGCGGCGACGCTCAAGACGAGCGAGCAAGCAAAACTCTCCAATCTGGCTGGCTGCTTGGAAGTAAATGAGCAAGTTTTATTTTTATTATTATCATTAACAGGTTGTGCGCAGTGCGCAGCTCACCTGGCGCAGTCAAAATGTTTACCCGAAAACAGGACCCGCCAGTTCGCTGGCCGCTTCCGCCCCCCCCCCCATTCTCTTGGGGCGAGCGGCGCGCTCCACAGGTTGGGCCGCGGGGGTCGGCAGGCGAGAGGGCTGCTCGCAGGCTGGCCGCCTTTTGCGCACCAACTCGGGGGCGCGCAAATCCTCCATAGAGCGCAACATGCACACACACTGCTCGCTGGCCGGATCTCGTCCGCTCACCTGCTCGGAGGCTCAAGGCTCGCTTTTTTTCCGAGATCCTCCTTGAATAGCGGAAGGAGGGAGGCAGCCATGTCGGAGCTGCGGCGAGCGAGAGGAGGCGCGTTTTGTGCTGATGTCATGCCGATTGCTCGCTGCAAGTTTGCGCGGGCAAACCTGCTATCTCCTGCAAGCCAGCCAGCTCGCTCGCCGGTCGGGTTCGTGGAGCTGCTTTCGCCGAATCAATCGGAACAACGTGCTCCCCATCCGAGCAAGCAACGAGCTCCACTTGTTTCCAGTGCTGCGGCCGCGAAAAAGAGCGCACGTCACTCTATAAGGCGCCGGCTGGCTGGCTGGCTGACGTAAGCGCCGAATGGTCTATAAGCGGGCGGCCCTCTCGGCCGGCAGCCAGCTTAGCGGGCTTGCAAGCGTAGACCTTGAAGGGAGCGCGCAGGCCCTTTCGGCTTGCCACTCCGGCTCGCCTGGCTGCTGGCCGGCCGGCAGCGAGGAGGCGAAGAACAATTCACCTCTTCAATCACTGCCCTCGCTCTGGGTAATCAATTTACGCCCACCTGTCGCGGCTGGCCTAGCAAGACAGTCGCTCGCGCGCCGAGTGCGGCCAACCTTGCACTCGGCCGGCGGCAGCAGCAGCAGCGGCAACAACAACAACAACGTTCCTCCGCCCGGCTTTCGAGCTCGGCTGGCTCAGGAAAGCGCTCGGCCGGCAGACAATGGCGCAATCAGCGCTCTGCCGGCGCCCCACTCCGCCGGCACCACTGAGGCTGCGGCCGCGGCCACGAGCGCGGCGTCCCCGAGTGAGGCGGGTCGCCCCTGCTCGCCGCTGGGGGCATAAGCTCGAGCCGGCCAAGCGTTATCCTCGAGACGGAAGCTCGGAGCCGGAAACTGTGGGCAGTGGGCGCTCGCTCGTCCCTGTCCAAGTTGCGGCTTTAAAGTTTTAGCCCTGAGCTCTGAGCTTCGAGTGCAAACAAGCGGATTTGGCGCGCGCAAATTGGAGCTGACAGGTGAAGAAAGGAGCGCAAATTGGGCGGAGGGCGAATGCGGCGTGCGAGCTGAGGGCTCCAGCCGGTCGCAGGTGCTCGTTACTCTCGTTTCGTTTCATTCCTATTCGTGTTCTCGCTCCACTCAGCTCGCCGCCCCTCACACTCAGTCCGCCCTCCTCCTCGGCGCGCTCCAACCAAAATTGGCCGAGGGTCTCCTCTGGCGATGGGGCGTCCATCGGCCACCGGACAGCATGACCAATTGGCACTTTGCGGGCCGGCTGGCAGCTCGCTTCTTGCTTCCAGCGCCAATGCTAATGCGCCGCCGAGCGCCAACTGCCGGCCGGCCGAGTTGCATGTTGGCCGCCAATGAGACAAACAAAACCTCCGGTTGCGGCCAGCTTGCAAAGGCAAGCGGCCAATGAGCTCCACGGGCTCCAATTGGAGCGCCGATCAAAGGACTCGTCTGGGCGCCGAAAGTGAGCCGGCCAAATTTGCAGCTCGAGGCTTCATTTGGAGCCACTTGATTGGGCTCGACTGGCCAAACCAACCAAACTGTTGTCGTCGGCTGTCTGCTGTCAGCTGGCCGAGTTATATTTAGACGAGTTGCGCTGCGCTCCATTTGCATCCAGCCAGGCGGAGGGCGAACACGAACGCGAGAGTCGTGACTAAACGCCGGCCGCCCAGTTCCATTGAGCCATCAGCGTGCGCTCGAGCTCGTTTGCCATCGTGATTGATGGACACTGAAAGCGAGCGCTTGTTTGTTTAGCGGCCCCCTCTCTTGGCCGGCCATTGTTGGCGGCCAGGTGAGCTACGGTTTGCGCGCCCATAGAGCTCGCCGCTCGAAGGGCTTGGCAGTGAGCTCGGCGCACAATGGGCGGCTAACACGCGCTCGGCCAGCCTAATTGCTTTTGCCCGCTCGCCCAGCCGCCGCCGCCGCCGGGGGAGAGTCCTTGTGCTCGAGGAGGCCGCCGCCGCCGCCGCCGCCAAGCTCGGCCGGCCGGACCGCACACTTGAGCCGAGCTCTGGCCGCCGGCCGATGGGCTAATTGCGGCCCATGGACCTTTAATTGAAAGGCGGCCGCCTGTTGATGGTTCAATCAGAGTTGGCGGCGGCCAGGCTCAAGGGTCGGCAACGAGAGCCTGGCTCTTTTGTTGCCGGCTTCATTCGCCTGATTGGCGCTTGCTGGATGGCGCCGTTTTGCTTCGTTGCGGTTTGCCTCTTTGAGATCGAGCCTCTTGTTCTTGTTGCTGCTGCTGCTGCTGTTGTTGTTGTTTGGGCGGATTTGCATAATGTTGCGCAGGTTTGAGTCTGAGACTTTTATGGGCTCATTGTTGTTGTTGTTGTTGGTGTCTCGTCGTCCTCTGGCGCCGAGCTAGCGATCGGCTCGCTCATTTGCTCATTTGCTGGCCAGCTCGCCCAAAGGCGGCCCTCCCAGCCGGCGGATGCTGAGTGGGGGCAGCGAGGAGGTTCCTCTACTCTGCGCCGCCCTGCTCTTGCAATAAATAAATTTCAAGCCCACTTGCACTGGCTCGCTGGGCGGCGCTTCCATTCGGGCGCCCACCTGGCCAACACCCACAAGCCGAGCTCTGAGTAGATCACGGGACTTGCGGGCGTAATTAAAATATCACGGACTTTGTGGCGCGCCGGCCATCAATCAGGCGGCCCGAGGAGGAGGAGGAGGAAGTGCGGCCGCGTATATAGAGCGGCCGGTTGGTGGGGGGCTGCTCTTGCTCTTGCTCTCGCTCTCGCTCTCGCCTTTGTCTGTTGGGGCCGCCGCCAGCGCCATCTGATAGGTGGCCGCTTGTGGCGGCGGCCGGCGAGCAATAATCGTAAAAGCGGCGCGCAATGTCGTCGCATTGCATCTCTCGCAAGCCAAGGAGGGGGGGAGGAAAGTTCTAGCTTAGAGCCAGTTTATTGTGGCCGCACTACTTTATGGCCAACTAATGAACCTGTTGCTGGCCGAGCGCCGCTCCAGCCTGTCCAGTATCTCGCTGCCACAGTATCTGGCTCGAGCGAACTTCTCTCGCTGACAAAAGTGAGCAGAAATGCGCCCGCCGGCCAGGTGGAGATTTTGCGGCCACTGAATGGACGATAAGATTTAATAAACGAGCTGTTCAATTATTACAACTGTTATTGTAACTTTTATCGCCTCCATCCGAAAGTTTGGCGCCAAAGCGGAGCTGGCGCTTGAACTGCGAGCGAGAGCTGGAGAGTTGGAGGGCTCCTATCTGGCCAGTTGGCCAGTTTGCGCGCCGAGCGGCCAAACTGGAAAAGTGAGCCCAACTCGCTTCGCTTATCTGGCCGCCGGATCGCTCGCTGGCGGACTTTTATTGCGTCACTCTGGCCTCGCTCGAGCCAGCTGATCCGTATGAGAGGCACGCACTTGATTTGGAAGCTCGGCCAGCGGGCAACACAAACTTTCATGCCTCCGCCAGCTAATGCAAGCAGGCCGCTCGCACTGATAAGGCGGCCGCCGGCCTGCGCCGGAAGGAGGCCGCCCCGCTGGCCGACACCTCGGCCGGCCAGCTCAGCTCAGGGCGGCGGCGGCGGCGGCTGAGGGCGCGCGCAAGGCCACGCTGCTCCTATCTGATGGCCGTGTGTCTCTCCGGGCTGCCCCTGCGTTTCGCTGCGAGCGCAAATCGGCGCCTGCTGAACAAATAGACGCAGCTGGAGGGGCCCGACGGCGCCGCGCTGCTCGTCGGCCGGCCGAGCCAAGCGGCCAGCGGCCAATCGGCGGCCCATCGATCGATCAGTCATGAGCGGCGAGCGTTGCGCCAACAGATCGCAGACCTGCCCGCTTCCGTTGGCGGCCGCCGAGTGGCCCTCGGCGCCCATCAATCATGGGCGGCGGCGGCGGCGGCCGCGGCGAGCCAGGCCCGCGTCGACACCAATTAGGTGGGCCAACCTGTTGGCCGAGCTCAGCCTCTCGCTGTGTGGCGGCCGCAGCGGCCGGCCGCACCAAGAGCGAGCCCCAAGAGCGAGCGTTGTCACTCGCGCGCCCGAGCGGCCGCCTCCGCCAGAGCCGAGGCTGGCCGAGCTCAACTTGCAGCGCTAATGAAGACTGCGAGCAGCCTCGAGCGTTTTCACGAAAACAAAGTGATGAAACGCGAGCCACTCGGCCGGCCGCTTCCGTCGGCCAGCAAGCCTTGGGCGCCCGAGCGAGAATATTAATTGATTGCGCCTGCCCAAAAGTCGCTCGGCCTCCAGCTCGGAGCTAGTGGATCCACTTTTGGCATTGTTGAATGGGCGCGATAATCAATTATGGCCGGCTCGTTGCGAGCGAGCATACTTTACTTTAATTTGCGCCCACTTTGCAGCGGCGGCGGCGGCAGCCGAAGAGGAGCAGGCCGCTTATTCATGGCCGAGATTCCAGCGAGAGCGAGGCGAGTTCTGCTTGCGCGGCCCAATTTGCATCCAGGCAGAGTCTTGGCGGCGCTGGCCGCTCACATCGGGTGGCGCAGAATTCGGCCTTACAAGTTTGCTTGCGCCAGGCGCATTAATGGCAACGGTAATTGTTTTTGTTGGCTCCCCTTTGGCGGCTCTGCGCGGCGCCGCTCGGCCCGCTGCACCTGTGTCGCGCCCCCGAGCGGCCGGCGAACACGCCCTGAAAAGGCGCCACTAAGGCCGCCAGTGCCTTACTGGCGCCGCCGCCGCCGCCGCCGCCGCCGCCGCCAACTCGAGCCGCGCGCTCGCTCGATTGTCTCTCGAGTGATACAAATTGCATCGAGCCACTCGAGCTCGCAATTAGGCGCGCGCGCCACTTCGGCCAACAGGTGAGCCGGGCGGCCTGCAATTAAGCGACCTCTCAAAGTCTAATTCAATTTGCCAGCTTTGCTCAGGCGCGGCGCGAGGCAAGGCAAGGCAAGCCAGGCGAGCGCACAGGCGAACACAATGGGCCCCTAATGGTCGGCGCCGTGTGAGTTCCCTCAGCAGCTCGCCGGCCGGCGCTTTGCGGCTGGCTGCAGTCGATGGGCTGGGCCAATTATGCAATTACCTCCTGTCCAGTGACACCCGCGCGCGTCCGCCGCCAGCGCGCCAGGTGAGCTATGGGCGGGCCGGCGGCCGGGCCAAGCGGAGGCTGGAAGGAGGCAAACGGGAGCCGGGCGAGCGAGATGCTATCGCGCGCGGCCGCCGGCTACCGGCGACGCGCCGCTCGCAACCAGCGGCCGCAATCCAATTACTGGCCGCCGCCGCCGCCTGAGCCTCTGGCGCAGCGCCGAGTGGCGAGCTGAAGAGGCAGGTAACTAGATCGCCGGCCAGCTCGCCGCCCGATCATTACGCAGGCTGCGTTTTGTTTTTAGACAAAAGTAATCCGCTTGGAGGAGTCGGCGCGGCTCGGCGCTGCCAAGTTCATTAGCCGGCTCCTATCGCTCGCCCGAATCTGGCCGCCAAAGGGGCTCCAGGCTGGCCAAGTGAGTTGCGCTCGCTCGCGGCGCCAGAGGGGGCGGCTGCAGCTCCCACTTGCGCCGCTGGAAGGCGCTGATTAATTTGTAATCCTTTCCAATTCGATTAACAAGATGGATGCGCGCGATGGATCATGTCGGCTCAGGGCGGCGATCCGGCCGCTCTCGCTGGCCGCACAATTAGGCAACAAAGTCGCTCGCTGGCCTCAAGCGTAAGCCGGCTCAATGGGGACGCCGCCGCCAGTGGAGCGGCCAAAGCAGCAGCAGCAGCAGCAGCGGCCAAAGCAGCCGCAGCAACCGCTGCATCCGATTAGTCAATAAATCAAGCGCCTGCAAAGTCGGCCATTTGCGAGACCGGCAACCAGTTTTATGTTCGCGCCTTTGCTCGCTGAGGTCGCGCACACTGCCAGAGCGGGGCGGCCGCTCGCCAAGACTTGGTCTCGGCCGCGAGACACTTGCGGCCAAAGCGAGCAGCTTGAAAGAATGTTCATACCTTCTTATTAATTCAGCCATCTTTTAAGGCCACCGCATTCCAGTTGCTGTTGGCGCCGAAATTGAAAATTAACCTCGGCGCAAAAATGCGCCACCAGAGCTTCCCTTTTTCGGCGCTCTCCGCGCCGGCCGAGTGCGTGCGATTTTGATCTCTCACCTGAGCGCAAGGAGGCGGCCAAGGTGAAACAATCGGCCGCATCGGCGGCCAGCCAGCCAGAGCGCAGGCTTGGGGCTCAGCGAGAGAGGGAGAGGGAGAGAGAAAGAGCGCGCGCGCACCCCGGGAACTGGCGGCACCTGCGCCTCTCGGCGGCTTATCGGCCGCGGCCAGCAGGCCAAACCGGAGGGCAGAGCGGCCGCTCCAGCCGGCCGGCTTGCAATGGAGCAGCCGGCTGAGCTCGAATCCATCAACGTCACTGGGGAGTTAGTTTATTTTTAAAGTAGAGCGCTCGCACGGCTGGCGCCCGAGTGGCTCAATCCCAGAGCGCAAGCTAGACAAATATAACTCCACTTGCCGGACACCATGAACCAAGCTGGCCTCGCGCAACGATTCGAGCGGCCAAACTGGAACTGGCCACTGCAACTGCTGCTGCTCGTCCTCCTGGTCGAGGGCGCGCTTGCTTGCGGCGGCCGCAGGCAGATGATGGGAGGCGGCGGCGGCGGCGGTGGTGGCGGCGGCGGCCAGATGATGGGCATGCGAGCCCGCCGGGCGCAGGCAAGAGCGCCCACGCCGAGAGGCCGCGTGGGCGCCGCTGGCCAGGTTGGCCCAAGCGCAGCTGCAAGCAGCCCGGCTCCAGCTCAGCCGGCAACCGTTATAAACAACATCCATCTCGTTGGCAAGTCCATTGGTGGCGGGCGGATCCAGCACGAGCTGCTCGACTCGCTCGACCAAGATCTCATTGAGGAAATGCTTAGGAGGCGCCAACAACGAGCCAGGCTAGCACAGGAGACCGGCGGTGCCGCTGGGCAAGGGGGCCGCACTGCTCCGGTGAGACTGCAACAGGAACACAGCCAAGTCCAGCACCAACAACAACGGCAACACATCGACGAACTGAACGCGCTCGAGGCGGCTTACCTGAGGCGCCGCGCGAACCTCCTCGAGCAGATAGCAGCGGGCCAGATTTTGCATGAGCCGAGCGATGGAAACGCGCACCAACAGTACGCTCATCAGGCTCGAAGCGACAACGTAAATTTCGATCTTGGCGCCATGTCTCACCTGGATTCTATCGAGTCCGCTTCGGATCAACGGGACTCGTCGGGGCAAAACGAATCCATCAATCCCTACGAGGCGACTGCGAGCGCCTTTGCAAACTATTACGAGGCCAGCAAGCAAAAGCAAATGCGCCCACAAACACAAGCAAGCCACAACTGGCGGATTGGGGGGCTGGCGGAAAGTTTTGCGCGGCTTGGCGGCATGGCCAACAAGATGAGGCATCAGCTCTAGTCCGGCGAGTTCCTCGTTCAAAGCTCCTCTCTCTCGCTTTTTGCCAACTTGTAGCGCTGCTCTGAAGCAAACTATCCAACCAAAGTGACTCTCTGAGTTGCCAGCTCCACACAGTCGGCAGTCCGATGATTTATTGCCCAGACTTGGCGACAACAAGAGCGCAAGAGCAAGAAATAAATAACTCCTATTATCCAGGTGTCAGCTTGCCAAGGTGCGAGCAATGGCGCGATTATGCTTGAACTTATTGGATTAGAGCGCGAAGGTTGCGCTCGCATTCTAATCGCAAAATGTCGACCCTTTTTCACTCTCAACCAACCAAATTCAATTAGCCAACTCGAGTTTATAGGCTCTCCCGGCCAAGCAAACGGCTGTCTGGCTCACTCTGCGCAAGCCAACTCTACTGGCCGAGCCAGAGTTGTTTGCTCGAAAGCGATCGGTTGCAAGCCAGCTTATCTCCATCTCGGCATCGAGCAACAGGCGGCTCCATCTGGCGAGAGCAAATCCATCAGGCTGTTGCTTGCACGGAAGCTGGTGGCCACCTTGGCGCCATCTCTCCGACGAGCCACTCAGCTTGGAGCCAGCCTCTCGCAAATGACCACATGCACTCGGAATAGGGAGCAAGGCTAAAGGGTGACTAGCTTCGGTTAGGTGGCCAGCCAGCATTGACAGTCCCAGGTTGTGGTGCGAATCTAATGCAAGCTGAGGCTCCTTTGCTTGGGCTTTTTTACTCTCTGGCTGTGGCGCTAAGCGCTCACTTTGAGCAGGCAGCCATGCAAGCCACTGCCAGAAATTGTAGACTTTTCGACCACGCTCCAATCTGCTCGGCAAGATCGGATCTGCAAGCTTTGCTCGTTGATCCTCGATACAAGCGAATGGGGCAGTCTGTTCAGCACTCTGCCATACCGCTCTGACGGCTATCGTCAGTCCAGAACCAAGATGGGGGAACTCTGAGGCAGCTCACTGCACCAATTTTGCATCGCTAACAAGGCATCATTCGCGAGGGTTGGCACCATCAGTCAGGATTCCGTTGAAATCTGGCATCGTTTGCATAAACGCCAACGAGGGGTAGCTCTAACCTAACCTGAGCATCTGCCAATGATGGCCTCTCCTTCTCTTGGCTGGTTTTGGTTCTTCTCGACCAGGCTGGACTCTTGCCTGTTCAGCGCAAGCCGACATTAGATTCAGCTTCATTGAGAACTTGGTCTCAACAAACTTTGTCTCAATGAAGTGACCAAGTAAATGGAGCTGTCATCAGGATACGACCGATGTGTTTGGGCGATCAAGCAGATGCTTTGCGCCGTGTTAAATGTGAAGAGCTACTGCTTTGATCGACTTGCAGCATGATGGGTGGCCTCTGTTATGTAAGTCGACACAGGAGCAGAAACAGGGCTTGGGGCAAAACTAGGGCTATGAGACATCAGGGCGAAACGTCAGAATTTTGGGATCACCCAGAGTGGCCAAGAGCGTGCATGGTCCGGCTGGTCGCCTCGAGACTCATCATTTGCCAACCAATTTGTTATCTTGCCAGTCACTTCTGCCGCAATCAGAGAGAGGGAGAGTTTGTAACAAACACGCCTAATGATTATAATTGCTGGCGTCTCTCGGAGGCAACAAGTGGGCCGCCTATCATCGGATTTGCGGCCGACGAGCAAAGCGAGCCAATCTGCGGCCAGACACCCGAACATTGTGCCAATCGGCGGCGGCTGCGACTTGGCCAGCCATCCGGCTGAACATGGCCAGATCACGACTTCTTGCTCGCCGCTCATTGCCGGTCGAGAGGGAGAGAGAGAGAGAGGATTGAAGGTGTTCGACTTTGGACTTGAGTGGTCTCTTGTGGTTGAATTTGATTTTGGCAAATAAAATTCAAGAGCCCTCCTCTAGGACTTTTATTATTATTATTTTCCGCTAGAGTTATGCACACAAAATAGAATGGAATGAGATAAAATAAAACGGAGCGAGATGGATCGGAACGAAGTGGAGTGAGTTGAAGTGAAATAACCCTCTCCAACCTCCCAACGCTCTCAGGGGCCGCCGGCTTGGGGCAACAATTGGACGGCCTTCCGATGGGAGGCGAGAGGCTGGCCAGATCGAGCATGGCCAACGGTGAACAAGAGAGTGGCCAAATCAAGTCGGCCCGCAACCAATCCGATTTGAAGGCGCTCGCAGGCCAACGGGCGGGAGGATGGCATGTAGCCTCCTCTTCGGGCGCGAGATTGCACTCTTCCGGCCAGAGTGTGCTCGCTATCCATTGTTGTTGCGAGCAATCAGTAGCCCGCGGACTCCTGCGAGTACTGGTTGGCCGAGCTCTGAGCTGAGCCGTAGCTGTTGCTCGCGCCGCCTCCATTGTAGCCGCCAGAGCCGCCGCCGCCGCCGCCAAAGCCAGGGTCCATGGGCATGTCGAAGGTATCCATCATTCCGAACGGTTCCATCCTGGTTCCATTGGTCGGTTGCAATGGGCAAGAGGGTCAGAGGAAGAGCGAGATTGTGTGAGAGTTATGTTTGGCACTTGAAATCGCTAGCCTTGCGTCTGGCTGGCGGCCGACCGGCTTAGCTTGGTGTCGCTTGGCGCAGGAGGCCGAGGGGAGGATAGTTTGCGGTTTTGCGTAAGCAGTTGATGGGGTGGGATTCCTTATTCGAGAGGCCCGTTCAGTAGCCGCCGGCCTGGGTGTTTGCCTTGGGCCGCCACTGCTGCTGCTGCTTGCCCTTCACCGCCGGCGACGCCAGTCTGCCCGACGTCTTGGAGGCCTGGTGCTGCCGCTGCTCTTGTTCTCGTGGCCGCATTTGGGGGCCAACCTGGACGGGCTCGGGTGGCCCAGCCGGGCTCAGGGGGCTCGCACCTGGGCCCCTGCCTCCAGCGACAGTCTGCACCTCGCTATTCAGGTCGTTGCCGTTGTGAGGTCGCGCTGGAGCCTCCTCGTGTTCGAAGGAGGAGGGCGCCGCGGGCCTCGCCAGTGGCCTCGCACTCGGAGCTGGGCTCGTGGGCGGCGGCTGTACTGGTGGCGGCGGCGATTGGGGCGCGCCAACCTGCAACTGGCCGCTCGGTGTCTCGTAGATGGGAATCATTTGCGGTGGTCCAACCTGGATCAGCTCCTCGTACTCCAGCGCCTGGTTCATCTGCTGCCTCTGCTGCTCCGACGGGTTATTCAGGCCACCGGCAGCCAGATCTGCTGGCCGCCACCGGTCCTCGATCGCCAGTCTCGGCTGCTGCTGCTGCTGCTGCCGCTGACGTTGGCTTGGATCGGCGAGTTGCTGGTTTGCCATCGGCGGCTGGTGGGCGCGAATCCGGGCTTGCAGTTGCTGGGCTCGTAGCCGCTCAGAGCGGAGTATCTTGGCCGGACTCGCGAGAGGCGGCTTGTTGGACCATGGCGACGAGTAGTACTGCTCCCCGCCGCCGCCTCCGCCCGCTGCTTGATCCTGGGGCTCGTCGAAATGGTCGCTCTGGTGCTGGGCCTGCGTTTTGACCAGCCTAGGTCGTTGAAGTAGCGCACCACTTTGGGCTGAGCCGTTTGCGTTCATCGGGTTCATGTTGGTGCTGAGCTCGATTGCGGAGCCGCCGCCGGGTTCAGACTGGATGGTCATCACCATGCTGGGCATCATCATGGCAACTGGCTGGCTATCGGAGACATTTGGCACGGGAGGTGGCGCCGCCCCTGCTCCTGCGGCCGCCGCCGAGGCCGAGGACGAGGAACCCATTTGTCCGCTCATGAAGGCCATCATCGCGTCAGAGAGGGCCGGATCGAGACTGGCGCCAACATTTGGCGTGCTCATGGGCAGCATCGAAATTGGGGGGCCGCCGTCCATGGGGAGGCCAACAAAACTGGGTTGCATGGCTGCCGTATCGCCCATCATCATGAACGACATTGGAGTTGAGCCGTCCGCTGCCATGGATCCGCCCTGGTGCTGGTGGTGCTGGTGCGGCGGCTGGTAGGGCGCCACTTGATGGCTAGCGAGCGGGATTGTTTGGGGCAGAAGCAAAAGCGGTTCGATTGTAAGCAAAAGCGGGATCTTTGGTTGCTGCTCGTCGCTCGACGAAATCTCGCCCCTTCGTTCATCGCCACCAACTTACCCATTATTTTTGAACATTGGAATTGGAATCTGGATTGGAAAGGTTAGCTTTCGAGTCTAGATTCTAGCAAAGTGATTCTTGCCAGTTGGAGGGTAGAGAAAACTCACCGGCAACAGGATGATCTTCTTCTTCGGCTTTACCAGCGCCAAGAGAGGAAGCAACTTCTTCAACTTCTTCAAGTAAATCTTCTTCTTGATCCCCTTCACTGGCTGAACTTGGTCGCCTATCAAAATGAGCTCTAAAACGACGATTGAAAGCAAAACAAGCGCGAGCTTGTTTATCACTTTGGCCCGGTGCTGCATCTTGCGGGCGCGAGTTTTTCCTCTACTGGCTTGAGGCGGGTTGTCTTGCCGATTGGAAGTGTTGCTTGTCGACTGCTCAAAGTCCGATGGCCCAATGAACGATCTCATCGTGTTGCACAATTAAAACTAGCTGCCGGCAAACTCTCCTCTATGACCTAACCTGTCCTCCCCTCTGCTGACCGGCCACCACTTGACAAACTGGCGAAATATTTTCACCTTCTCTCTCAAGATCGGCGTTGCCTTCGCGCCGAGCGAGCCCGTTACCTCAAGTGAGCTTGTCTGGTCCCCTCGTCCGTCTCTGGTGCGCGCCTGCCCTACGCCTCCCACCAACGGCTCGCGCTGTGAGCCATGGGACGGCTGTGCCCGGCCGTCAGTCTGGCCTCTTGTTGGCCAACCAACCGGCGGCAGCCTCCACACCTCAACGCTTTTGTGCTGACTCGAAGAGGCGGGCGCCTCCCAGACTCAGGACACTTTCACCCCTCGGCCGACGGGCAATCGGCGCGCCGGGTAGCCGACTTCCGGCTCTCGAGGGCGCATGCGCTTGCTGGTAATCACTCTCACTCTCTCTCTCGCACACACTCGGCTGTCTGGTGGCGGCTGGCTAGCTGGTCAGCCTGGGCGGCGGTTGCGGCAGACAAGCGGAAGGGCCAGGCGAGATGTGCGGCAAGACAAGTGGTGGTGGCCGTGCAAGCGGCTGGACTGAGCTGCGCCGCTCCATTCCTCCAGGCGTCCTGTCGGCAACTGTGAAAATAGCTCTCAGCAACAATATTTACTTTAATTTGGATTAATATACTAACACTCTTGCTGGCGCCACTCTCGAGTTGCGATGAGAATTGATTCTGGATTCAATAAGCCACAGGCAATGCGGCGCCGAGCTCAATCGAGCTGACCCGGCGGCGGCGGCGCAGGCACAACAATAACAACAAGCATCCATCTAAGACCCAATCAAAGCAAGACTCGCTCGCCCGTTAGCGTTATCATGCCAACGCTCTGAATCAGTCAAGTAGTTGCAGGACTAAGGTTGACTGGCTAAGCGGATCGAGTGAAACTTCCGCCGCCGCCGCCATCGGATTTCTAGCTTAGCGGTTGATATGACGAGCGGTCGAGAGAAGAGGGAAGACGAGCTGGGATTTACTCGTTTCATGAGCGTAAAAGTTTAATTGTTGCTTACAAGCTCAAACCACTGGCGCAGGGCGTCGCCAAGGATGGACGGCATTGTATCTAGCTGACGGAGGAGTACATAAAACGGAAACGGAAAGAGCTCCATGTAGCTGACCAAGTCGGTGTTTCGTCCTAATTTAAGGCACCTTTTAACGTCCACAATCGAGCGGCCATCGTTTCTTTTCAAGTCGTCAATGATAACGAACAAAGTTAGGACTCCCATTGATTTCAAAGTCCGAAGATGAATTTTAACCTCCTCCTCCTCGCTTGACACGTTTCTTCCATCTGACATGATGATGAGCAACTGGCTGAGGTTTCCTTGTGACTGTACTGCCTGGCCTTGTTTGGCAAACGATTTAGAGGAAAACTCCAAGAGACTCTTGTAAGAAGTTTTAGACTCATTGAATCTGAGCTCGCGCAACCATTGAGCTCCAATGGCGTCCACGTAAGGCTGTCCGAATTCATGAATACATTTCACCTCTTTGCCAAAACTCACGACATTCAATGAGCCTGCCTCGATCAATGAGAGAGACTTTGCCAGTAGGGCCAATGATTGATATGTCATATGACGGCAATTGTTCTCAGACATGCTGGACGAATTGTCAACAGCTAAGCTGATATTGTAGGTTCTCTTACTCGGTTTTGTACGCCGCAACCAAATCTTGTCCTTCCTGTAGTGGCTAGCAATGTAGCTTATTATCTTGCGCATGTTAAGCCGCTTGCCAGACTTGTAGTCGCCCTTGTACTTCGACATCTTGGTTGGTTGGAGCACAATTTGGAGCTGTTGGCATAATTCGTGAACTAGATGGCCGGTGCGCTTTGTACAATCTAACCACAAGCTTGTGAGCCGGTCTGTGTCGACCGAGTCATGCTCTTGGTTGGTTTGCTTCCTGTTTAGCTCATTATCGATTCGTTCTATGAGGTTAGTGTCAGGGTTTGATTCTTGCATGTTGAGGGATATGTATTTCAAAAGTCCCAGGTTGGTGTTGTAACTTGTGTCCAAGTTTCTATCGACGTTTGGATTTTCTTCGCTGTCGTTACTGTTTTCCGTCAGCTCGCCACTTTCAAAGCTAGATATTGAGGACAATGATGCGGTCTCCAGCTGAGCAGCCGCCTTGACATCTTCAGCGTCAACCTGACCTTCCTCAGCATTGACGGCTTGCATATTGACATCCTCGCTAGGATCTGCGCTTGTCGTTTTAGGGCTCTTGCTATCCTTGGGCTTGAGCTTCGAATCTGTGCCTAGTTCCACTTGATCCAGTACACTCTCGCCGGCCTCCTCATCAGAACTAGAAACCAAGTCAACAACTTCCGGCGCATTGATCTTATCTTTTTCAATGTGTCTAAAAGAGCTCCCACTGTCCTTTGCAGAGTCCTCTGCGGTTTGTTCATCCTCGGAGCTCGCGGGCTCACCTTTGCCCTCGCTAGCCTCCAAAATCTTCTGCCTCTTAACGCTTGTGGTATCCAACTGATTGCGGTCAGCGTGTGTTCGCTTTGTTGGCTGAGCAGTTACTTCCGGAGAGTGATCGGACACTATCTCCTGTTCATTAACCTCATTGATGTCATCGGATTTTTCTTGAGTTTTGTTAGCCTCCTCGTTCATGCCATTTGTGGCGTTTGACTGAGCGCGAGCAATCTCATCTCCGCCTTCCTGTCCATCTTCGCAGTCTTGTCCTTCTAAATCTTCCAAAGGATCGTCATCGTCTTCGTCGTAAATGTTGTAGAGAGTGTGAGAGCCAATTTTCTCGCCCGCCATTTGTTGGCTTGGCTCTCGCCCGTTCTCTCTAGTTGCAGCAGCTGCGGACAAGTTCCTTATTGTTTCCTCAATTGGATCCTCAAGCTTTTCATCCAAGTGTGGATGCCTAACAGCAACCTCGAGCTGCTTGTCGATGTCGTCATCATCGATGAGGTTCTGAGAGCTCTTGGTAGACTTGATCTCGTCATCGGCTATGTCATCCTCATTAGCATCGTCAGATAGCTCGCCCTCACTCTTACCATCCGCATTCTCATCCTGTTGGCCAGGCAACTCTTTGTCCTGTTCTGTCTCCGCTGCCTGCTCGTCGTCTGACACAGACATATCGATTATGTTTGAATTGTTAGTCTCGTCCTGTATATCGTTGGAACTTGGCATCTCTTGGTCTTTCAAGGCTTGCGCAGCTTCATCCTCGAGGTCGAGCTTTGAAGGTTCATTGTCATCTCCATCTTCAGGCGCCTCGCTGACTTGGTTCTGGGTTTCTTGAGGTTTGGCGCAATTCTTGTTCGTGTCCGGCTTCCGCTCTACACTGGACTGCGCTAATTGTTCGTCTTTTGCCTGTAATTCTGCCTCTTGCTCGCTTTCTGGCATCGATGCGGACGCCTCTGTTTCTCTAAGATCCTGTTGGTCATCCTCCTCCTCATCCAAATGATCGTCTTTTTCACCCCAAAGCTTTTCGTCCAATTTCAACTCATCCTGATCCACACTGCCCATCTCTTTGTCGAGCTCATCAAGAGGAGTTTCATCGACATCCTCTTCCTCCTCTTGGTCATCGCTCTTACAGCTTCCGTCATCAGCGCCCTCAGCTCTGGCATCAATATCTTCACTCATTTCAACACCATCATCGTGGGCTTTTACCGACTCATCCTCGGTGTCTTTCTGTTCTGACTTGTCGTTCTTGAGATCGTCGAGCTGTGATTCGAACTCCAGCTTTTTGCTCACATCCGTATCTCCTTGGCCCTCGCCAAATCCTGCATTGTCTTCAGACGTCTTCCCGCTAGTTTTCTCACTTCCGTTGTCATCGGCCACCTTGACGGGCAATCCGAATCCGTCTCGCACTAGATTGGTGAAAAATAGAATCAGCTGTTGTGCTGCTTTCATCCTAAGCTGCAACGACGATAAGATGATGTTCAAGTAGGAGGCTACATCTTGAGTATAGATGTAGAGTATTGGGGTCAGCGCTTTGACGATGGGCTCAATGTCTGTGCTAGCATCCTCTTGGTTGAGTGTCATAAAACAATCTCCAGTGTACTTTGACATCTTTTCCAATTGCAAGATATTCCTCATTGAAGAACTGTCTATGAGATTGAATGGTTTCATCTTGCGCCTCGATGATTCGCCGCAGCTTTTGGCATCTTTGCGACTCGATTCTTCTTTGTACATCTCCTGAAAAGCTAACATTGCTTGTCGGATAACTTTTCGAAGTCTTAAGTTTAAGCGAGTCGAATTTGGATGACTATCGACACTGATCGTGACTGCATCGCCTCTAAGCTTTCCAAGCTGGATGTTCGGCTTGAGACTTCGATCAGCCTCATCAAGAAGTGCCTTGAGGGAACCAAAGAGGGTTTCTGGTTTAGAGGAGCTTTGACCGCTTGAAGCGGGAGGTATCAGGGCATTAAAATCTGTGTAAAACTGCTCGTACATTTGAACAAGTCTCTGGATGTCATCGTCACTATACATATGAATACGACTAGTGTGGTTGAGCATATCTCGAAGGTTGTCACTGATTTCAGCAACACTTTTCCGAGAAACCTTGATATTAGCTTGAATATGATCTAGTTGATCTTTTGTAATGAGCGAATCGCATTCAGGTGTTTCACATATCACTTCCATCAGAATCGCTCTCTCACCCTTAAATTTCTGTATGTTCGGGATGAGAGGAGAAGTTCTGCCGTCCTCTTGAGCCTTGAGATCCATAGCCTGGCGACAACAAGTTGTCATCTGTTCAAGTTTTGATATTGCAAGGTAAGCTCGGCCCACAAGCTCGTTGAATTGCTGTACAGATTTGTGGATCCTATTAAAGTTGTAAATCACAACCGGACCGCTCTCTGAGATCGTTTGCAATTGTGTGAGTCGTTTTGTCGACGCTTGGATGTCCATCAGATGTTTGTACATCAGGGCAGCATTCTTATAATGTCGTATGACATCCATAATCATATCGATGGAGTAGCCTTTGATGCGATCCAGTTGGTTAGTATTAAGATCACTAGCACATTCGGGAGTGAACGCAAATAAAACCATATTAGAGGCGATCAATTTACGATAGTTCTCGTTGCAGGAAACTATAATCCGGTCATCGACGAGCTTGGAAGCCGCCCTAAGCACTAATTGACTCTTATTCTGAATCATTCCACGCAAAGGCTCTAGGGACATAATATGTTCGTCCAAAATAACGTGGCTGTTCAAACCGCGTTGATAAGATGCTCCGAGATTCTGGAGATTCTTGAAAATATTCTGCATGGAAAACTTCTTGCTATGATGCATCTGCCGACACAACTTGAGCTTGCTAGCTTTTGTCTCCTTCGTATCTTTTTCATGAATGATCACGTCTTGAACCTTGTGCTGATGGAAACTGGCTATTGCATCGTAATTATGATCAATCATTTGCTCAATCGCCGATAAGTTTTCGACGTACCTCACTTGCATTTGCTTGTTGATTGTGGTGTGAAGCTGTTTCAACTTTCGCACAATTTTAGGAGTTTTATGCAAAGACTTGAGCTTGATCAGTGCATTAGAAAGTGGTTTGACCCTTTCAATAAGAACTTGAATACTCATCAAGGTTAGACCTATTTGATCTGAGTCCTTCAGAGGTGTTTCCGGATTATCAAGGGGAGGAACATCGCCTTGCGGTTTTATGGATAGAGGGCGACGGAGCACTTCAAGATACCTATTCATCACCTTATTTAGCTTTCGATGTGACAAGCGGAAATTGTTCTTGATATCCCATAAATTTCTACCCTGCCAAGCGACAATTCTTATTTCAGTGTTGAGCTCTTTGGTAAGTCGTTTCTCTTCGCTACTCAGTGATTCTTTGAGTGGTTCTAGCATACCTCGAAACTGTATATACACGTTATACACATAAGTGGTTAGCTTTTCAAAATCTACAGTTAGATCCTTGGTTGCACCAGTTCCCACGACGCCCTTAGTATAATCTGGTCTCGCTTGCTCATATAGGCTAGCAAATCTAGCTTGAATAGTGAATGAAAATACCAAATCTAATCTGATTTGGTAGTCACCTAGGGTTGAGTTTTCGATGAATTCTTTGATAAAAAGAGCGAAACCCTTGTAGAAAATATCTTCGTTTTCGCTAGTCAGCTCAAAACCCTTTTCTTCTAATAAAAAGTTGCGTACCCAAACTACAGGGTTATTAAAAGCCTCGTAAAGTGTGAACCAAAGGTCGCAAAGAGTTCCGTCGATATACTTCCGCTTAACACGATGAAGGGAGCTTTTCCACGAGTCTAATTCTGTCGAACGCCATGATTTTATCAACTCTATCAGCTCATCAGCCTCCTTTATCATTTTGTCGTCTTTGGGTATCGATTGCTGGTTCCATTGCTCGATTTTCTCAAGAAGTGTGTGACTACCGGTGATAAATTTCATCATAGGATCTGTGATTAAGAATGAACTGATGCGGTTCATCAATTTTATGGTACTAAGGAGTGTAGGATGGGCATCATAAGTTCTGGTCTGTAGATTTCGCAAGTAGTTGATCTTTGTGTCCAGTTTGTTAATATACTCCTGAAACTTGAGCGCTTCATAAGCGTTACCGTCATGATAAATGTCAAAAATTTTCTCGTCCAATATTTCAATCGAACTCTTAAGGCTTCCCAATACGGGACTAATACCTTGGGTTTGATTCAGGAGTTTGTTCAATTGACAGGCTTGTAAGAGATGACACTCGACAGTAAGGGAGTCGAAACTCTTGTCAAGAGTTGGCAAACAATGTCTGCTTATTGTGTACAGAGTTTCTGCTTCTAGTTTTATGATAGTCGGTAAATCAATATGTAAAGGTTCGCTCGATCTGTCAAGGTCAACTTGGCCTAACAGGCTTCGGCTAGCTTCTTTCGTGAAGTTATAGTGGGCTTTGCAGATTTCAATGCACACGCTGAGATCAACACTTCTGTTCAAGTTGATCACTTTTTCCTCGGTTTCCAAATTCTCCTTGTCAGTTGAGGTTGGAGGAATTGAGAAGTGACTTTGAAAGATATGATCGTAAGTGGGAAATTTGGAGCAGAGGTCGAGAAATTCTTGCTTCTCGTATGAGATCTCGGTTCCTAGAGTTGTGCGACTTGTTTTGTAGTGATACAGTTCTTCTTTCAACTTCCGCTGCTCTTCAAGATAAAGTTTACGCTTGAGCCAGGCAGAATGAAATAGATCCGCAATATTACGGGCGATTGGTATACACCTCTTGAAATCGGAGGGTGTGATGGCTATATGGTGCTTGAGTTGAATCAGCACCGTTCTCAGAAGCAAGGATTGCATCGAGCTGACCGCCTCTTGAGGGCAAATCTTCTCTAATTTTGGATACAGTTTGAGTTTACTCCGCACTGAAATCAAGTCTCCCTGAGTGAATTTGCTAAACGAAATCACTCGATATAGGATGTTGGCGTAGTCTGTGGCAGGCATGTTAAAACCGTACTCAATTGTCTGCATCCTCTGCTCGAGCCGAGAATAAAGACACCTAAGACCTTGATGGACAAAACACATCCCGACCAGGAAGTCAGTCATAAGGTCGGCATACAGCGCATATTCTGATCTAAACCGTGAAATGCTTCTCTCCAAGTTCCTGATAACCATGCGACATTTTGTGATGAGATTCAAAAGCTTAGGCGATATTCCACTAGATTTGGTGCATACATAAGACTCCAGGCCGTTCATGAGTGCTTGTATGTTCGAGGTGCAGACGCTACTGCTGACCTGTACATCCTTACGAAGTTCGTAATATAGGGAACCATCATCACTCCTTGGACGATTGATGTACTCTCGACGCAGCTTGCTTATGGATTTCTCAAGCTTCACTCTACGATCAATCAAAACGCGAGTGGAAAATGGGTATGTAGCTGCCTCCTCACTATCTATCTCGTTGAGCTGCAGATTTTCTCCCGTCTTCCAATAAAAGAGAGTATTTCGGAAATGCAAATCTAATTTTACATGTGCCAGCTCAGACTTGTAAATCTCTAGTTTCTCACGAGTTCTTAATGACGGGTCCAGGTGAAATATCGGCGCATATTCCTGGGAGTATCGTTGGCCGAAGTATATCAGCTTGACAGCTTTAAGCGTATCATCAAATGCGCCAGCATCGAGCTTTGTTTTCAACGTCATGACTAACTTCTCATAACTAGGCGTCGTCGACTTAATGTATTCGTCGATGCAGGAACAATCCTTGGCGCCATTGCACTTATATGTTTGGTTTCCTTGATATCGCGCATCCAGTTTCTGGCGCAAGTGCACGAGATTCTGGACAAGAGCAATGTCTTGTAAGTCTTTGTTAGAGCCAAGCTTGATCGAAGCATAGTTTCGCCAGAGATAAACAATCATCGAGTCTAGCTGAACACTCGTTGATAGATGAGAGTTGAGTTTAAGATGAGATATGTCGAGGCAGTAGCTTCCAACGAGGGAGATAATCGGCGAGTATTCAGGAATTAGTGGCGCCAGGGATGGTAGATTATTAGTCGTTACCCTCAACTTGGTCCAACCAACAACCTGATGATCGAGAACGACATTTTCCAACAGGTAGTCTGCCAAGAATGATGTATACATTTCAACATTCTCCTTGGGTATTGTGTCCAGCTCGGGCTCTTCTAGGCAATTCTTGCGCTTTTCCAATCTACGCAAGAATTTGATTAGGACCCCGTAGAACTTGGGGCTCATGATTATTCCGTTGACGCTCCTGAGAATTTGTCTGAGTAAGTCGAGGTATCTTGTGGGGTCAGATTCGGTTGGAGAGAGCCTGGCAAGTCTCATTTGGACTAACTCGAGTTGCCAAACTGGTGCGAATTGGTCGAGGGCGTTTCTCCTCCTGTTGACATTGCAACATTTGTTTCTATATTGATCGTTTATGAGCCACTCCTCGTGTATTGAGTACTCATCCTTCTTTTCTTTCATTATTGCTTTTGCCTCGGCGTAGGCAGCTAGCTCAGCCCCCGATATCGGTGCGTTGAGATGATTCAAATTTTTATCAGCTATATCCACTTGTAGGAGACGGTCCTCAACGCCGTAGAACGCATCCATGTAAGTTGAGTTGGACCAAGCGAGACCGGAAGCAATCAAAGCGTCCAAGTTTTCTGGATTTGATGAAACAGTTTTAGATCGAGAGGTATATCTTCCCACCAAGTTCGCGAAAAACTTATCTACCTCTCTCGCTATCACTTCGCATAGTTTAGTAGTTGCAGCGTACATGTTTACGATCTTATTGTATTGGGCTTTCTCCACCTGACCAAGTTTTGTGACTGTCATATCAAGAAAGTCGTTAATGTGTTGAACCCGGTAAGAAAACTTCTTGTTGTTGTAACTTAGATCTGCCATATTACATTCCTTGATCATTGGTTCGATTACTTTCTGATGAGTGAGCATCCAAAGCATTGGTATTTGATTACAGACTGCGATCAATTCAGAATTGTTGTAACCTCTCTTCAGTTTGCACAGGAAGTAGCTGATCCAGAATAGTTTCGGTAGCATTTTGATCACTAATGGGTCGTCAAAACAGCGATTGCTTACAACTCTCAGCATACCGTTCAAGAGGTCATATAGATCCGAGCAAATCTCAGCACATGGCCGCACCAAGTCCTCCCGATTTATTGCTCCAGCCTTGAATCGTTCTGATATTGCCCACAAGCTTGTGTTGCCGGGTACTTCCATTGTTCGCTCCTCAACTAGTTCGACTATCATTCGCAACATAATTCGGTGCAACGATAATAACCACCTATTCTGAAGACTTTCCCGCTTCACTGTACCCTCATAGTCTAGGGATTGTAGATAATAGTGGATATCTGGTGAATTTCTGCTATCAACATGCATCTCGCTCACTGGAGTTAAATCTGATCTTGGTAGAAGGCTATTAATTAAGGGAATGTATTCGCTGTGAAGGAGATCAACATGGTTGTTGACAGTGTTCATCATATTTGGGAAGTTGTTGAAGGTTTCGCGTATAAATCCTTTCCGATACTCGAAATCGCCGTGAGTCGAGAGTTCAAGAAAAATCTTCACAGTCAGGCAAGTGTTGACTATATCTATGTTTTCGATTATTTCATCTGGCTTAAATAGAATATCGAGGCAAAAATCCTCGTAGAATATCCGGTTATCTCGATCAAGCATCGCGGTGATGGCATCGCCGCCTGTTAGCGAGACCAAATCGTGTCTTAGATGCCTCCACTTGTAGCGCTCATCGATCAAATTGACTTGATAAGTTTCACGATACTCGTTCAGCCTTTCTCTTATATAACCCCCTACTGCTTCGATATCAAACTCGAAGCCTTTTTGCAGGTAGTAGGCGATCAAGAGATCGGAGAGTATCTTATCGATTTGCATCCCTCGACGTACCTGGTGAGTTAGAGTTGGTATATAATTGAGACCAAAGTAGGCCAGGAGAGAACCCTCCTCTTCGGGCTCTTCATTTGTCACTTTCTTGTGAGTGTCATAAGAGGTTTGCATGATGCAGTAAGTCATGCAGGCTTTCTTTTCCTCTGGCTCGAAACCGTTCTGGTTCAGTAGCATGAGAAAATCTTCGAAGTAAAATCGAGTCGCCACGTAAATCTCTTGTCCTCGGTTGCGCATCGCTCGAGATAATTCGCCGTGCTCAGGACTCATTGTTAGGATAATGCGAAAATTCGGGTGGGGTCTTACGATCTCTACGCCATCCGCACCTGAACCCTTCTCATTGAGACTAAGAGTTCCGTTAGGTTCAACAAGTGAATTCAACCGATCCAATGTTGCAGGATTCATCAGATTTGCATTTTCAATCATCAACCAGTCACCCCGTTTGATAGACTTGATCAATACTGAATCTAACCACTCGAAATTACCCGACGAGTACATTGATTCACTATAATAGAGCGACTTCCTCATAAGCCTATGAATTCTTGCTCGCAATGCTTCGCATTTCTTGGCTGTATTGTGGCTACTAAAGGGCTGAACTTTTTCAATTAAATCCTTCATTTGGCTCAATTGAAGGCGATACGCATCCATCGTATCTGTGTTGGACAGCTTCAAGTTTCTCAGAGACGTTGCATATAGAGTAATCCAAATATGTTTGAAAAATTGTGTCCATGTGCTGGCGTGTTGCTTTTGAGATATCGAGTTGATCATTGCTGTGACACATGTTGTTGACTCCTCGACTAGTTCCACGATCTCTCGCTGTAGGCTTTTTTGCTCGAAAGAACCAAGCAATTCAACGGTGTCCATTTCGCGATTGGCTCCAACTACATTCAATTGATTTCCTGTCAAGCCAGCCAGTATCCTTATCATAGATCGTTTCCCAACACCTGATTCCCCAACTAGAATAGGCATCTTGTTGTGCTCTATTGCTTTGGCAATGGACTCCATGTAAGGTAACTGGTATTTCAATATGCATAGCTCAGCCAGATGAGGTGCTGGTCTTGTTTTTCTCGCTAAAACCGACCGAGCGATGATCAATGAGTATTCTCCTAGTCTGATATCGCGGTACGGGGGTTCATAGATTGGGCAACCAAATATTGCTTCAAACGAGACCGATATCTCTGATCGTTCATAGTCAGTTCTCAATCGATCGAGGTATACGAATTGAACGAATCTGTCTGGTTTGTATAATTCTAGTTCCTTGAAAGCGGATCCTCGCACATACTTTGTGAGAAGTTCACACCAGTATAGGACGTCCCTGAGATTGAACTCGTATGAGGAATTGACCGCTTTTGTTATGGCACTCACCTCACCATTAAACTCGATCATCTTTGCCACGAGGCCATGAGGCAACAGTGGATACATCTTAGTTATTATCGTTAACAAATCTTTTGGTAGATGAGGTTCGATGTAGATCGAGGTAAAACGGTTCAAGAAAGATTGAGGCAATCCTTTGCGAGCGGCTCCTTGACTGTATGGATTCTGGCAGGCGAATATTCTGGTGGAACTTCGATTGATCGTCATCCTCTTATTCAATTCAGCAATATAGATCTCGCCACGATGATCTAAACAAGCGTTCAAGCCCTCCAATACAGACTGGGATGCTAAATTCATCTCATCCAACAGAATCCAGTGCGAGTTCTTTATCGCCCTAAGCAACGGACCATCATGCCAGCAGAACTTAGGATCATCATCCTCGGAATTTGTTGAATCAGGCAGGTCTGAACCAAAAAGATCGCTAATATCAGATTGCTCAGAAAGATTGATTCTCACAAGTTCATGCCCAGTGAGCTTGGCAAGTGCGCTCACGATGCTGGTTTTTCCTGAGCCAGGATCGCCTTCAAGAAGAATTGGCCGGTCGAGCTGCATAGCCCGCACTATCCTGATTAGATTTTTTTTGACTGTTGAGGCATCGATGATGAAATCCCTACGAACATCCTCAAGTATTGGCAAGGGGCCCTTTTTCAAGAAGAAGTTCTTGAACTTGACTATATCATGACAAATCTCGAGGCAATCCGGCAAGGTTTCGGGGTGAAATGGATAGAGTCCTATCTTATCCCTCGTCAATTTCTTAATGAGAGTTTCTAATTCTTGTTTGCGGCCACTGTCTAAATGTGAAAACGTGTTCTGATACCCGCATGTCCCGAACTGGTCCAAGAAAACCAGTGAGGCACCGTTTATTAGGGCCTCTTGGATGGAGAGTGGTCTAGGCTGGGCGACGTGAGTGGTTTTGTTGAGAAATTTCGTCCAACTGATGACATCTCTTACAGATATCAGATCGTTGTCTTGGTAAAATTTCTTGAGGAAGCTATGCATAACGCTCAAAAGGAGTGGTGCGACCCTAGGCTTGAGTAGCGGACGAGATAGGCAGGCTTCGATTATTTTTCGAATTTGATTTAGGTCAGTGGTGTTGTGACAATATATTTCGGTGAATCTGTTGCGAAGAGCAGGTGAAAGCTCTTTTTTACCAAAGTCGCCACCAGGATTCATTGTTGCAACTAAACGGAACGATTCGTTGGCGTATATCTCCTCTCCATCTTTTTCAGTAAGAGTGATGGAGCGAGATGGCTCCAAGACAGAGTTGATTCTTTCGATTACCGCTTCATCAGCAAGCGATATTTCATCTAGTAAAAAGACCCCACCCGTCCTCATGGCATCAACAAGTGGTCCATTTACCCAGGGGAAAGTTTGTTTAGTTGAGTTCTCCTCTGATGATTCGACGCGCGATGGTCGAACTCCTCCGACGAAGTCAGCGCTTTCGGTGTTGAGATGGCAGTTGTAGGTAATCAGTTCTTGCTTCTGAAGTGCTGCATAAAGCTGACAAGCTGTCGTCTTTCCGCAGCCAGTTTGGCCGCAGAGTAAAACTGGCTCTTTATACTTTAAAGCACTACATAACTGAACATACATACGCTTGAACTCAGATGAGAAATGGATATGCTGAAATTGTGCCGGAAATGTCAGAGGCTTGTAGATTACTCGATTGTAAATTGCATCGCGATCAAGTTCGCGGTTAAAAACTTTTTCGATAATACTTTTCACAGTTTCAGCCTCATTGGTCGTCCTCACACGGCCCTCAAGTAATACTAGGCCTTCACTTGCAAGGTAACTATCCCAGTCGAAGAATTCATTGTCTGGAATTTGCTGCTTGTATGCTGCGTAACGCTCACCCCATCTGAATAAGTCACGCAGAGTCATGAAGCTATTCTTACCATTGAAGCATCCACTCTCCCTTCTGAACATTTGTAATTCTCTCATAACGCTAACTATCTTTCTTGCATGTTGTGGCGCCATCTCACATCTTCTGTGCAGAATGATTTCCAATTCGTCACCAGGTATCTCGTCAAAATGGAGCTCTATAAATCGATTTCTGAAAGCTCTCGAGAGTAGTTTGCGGCCCGCATACTCCTCTGGTGGGTTCTGGGTGGCGAACAATGCAAACTTGGAGTGTGCTTTAATAATTTCGCCCGTTTCCGGTACAAATAACTCACGATTGTCGTCTAAGACTCGATTCAACGCCTCTAAAAGTTCGCTTGGCGCTAAGTTTAGTTCATCAAGTATAATCCAATAGCCTTTTTTCATAGCCCTTACCAACAAACCTTCCTGAAAGACTAGCTCCCCATTTTCTTTCAAAACGTATCTCCCAACATACTCTTGCAAATCTGTGTGTTCATGATTGTTAATTCTGTAACATTTGTTGGCAGTTACCTGAGCAAGATACATGATGAGGCTAGTTTTACCGACTGAAGTATTACCCTGAATCAGAATAGGTAATCTCCGCTGACTCAACGAGATTATTCTGGACAAACTCTGCAAGTTTTTGTTCACCGATTTGGTCAGAATATACTTGTTATTAAGTTCTGTCTCATGATTTGACTTTTGGATCCAGAAACCTTCGACTAGTTCATATTGATGATCATCTCTAGGTACCGGTATTGGAGCTTCTAAGAGGCTTGACATATCGTTCTTATCGAATACAAACTGTTCCATAAGTTTGAGCACCTGAATTATAGACGCCTCATTCAATTGTTGTAGGAAGGTGATCTTCAGAGATTCGTATAGTGATTTGCTCATGTTGTGGCAAACGTTTTGTGAGCAGATAACCAGAGCCCGGCATAATGTTCTAAGACTATAGATGGGCGAATTTCCGCCAATATCACAAAGAAACTGCGACCTTGCTCTAGTCTCAAGATAGAAGTCGACTATACTAGCTATTTGCTTGGAAGCTAAGCACGTCTTTGAATATGATTCTACTATTAACCTTAGATCTTGTTTTCCTAAAACGTCTTCGACGAAGTACTCGCTGAACCTTACTCTTGTACCAATTGTCAGGTCTCTCTTTCCAATATCCGTCGACGGATTCATACAGGCAAACACTCTAAAGTTGGGATGAATGGGAAGCACCTGTTCATTCTCGTTTGAGTTATGTAAGTAAATGTGAGATTTGTTGATAGAGTCTAGGATCTGGATTAGGCACTGGAGGACATCTGGTTCGGCGAGATTTATCTCATCCAACAGTATCCAGTGGCCCCCTCTCACCGCACGAAGCAGCGACCCCTCAGAAAATGCAAGAGCCATAGAGCTTGTATCTTGACCCGACGTGAGTCTTTTTGAAAGCCTCCTCGCCCGATCGTGGAGATCGTTCCAGCCATGAAGGATTTCTTTCGAGAGTGGCTTGTCAAGGGCTTTACTGCAGAGCTTACAAACAAGTTTGAGATAAGTGGCCCACTGATGGTTCTTTCTTGAGGAGATGAAGCAGTCATTTACATGGTGCAAGAAGTTTTGGTTGCATTCGGCATCGAAAGTTCTCTTAAATAAGTCTTCGAAGGTGCCATGCAAAGGTCTGAAGATTTCTCGTATCTCGACCGGCTTGTAACCGCCCAGTAAGTCTGACGAATCTGATTGTTGACTTAGATTGATTACAACCAATTTAGTTGCGGTTAGATTGGCAATGTGTTGAACTATAGAAGTTTTGCCGACACCAGTCTCACCAACGAGCAGAACAGGTTCACGGTGCCTGATACATAGTGACACGCTTTCTAAAAGTTGGGTCGTTTGTCGAGTGTAAGCTAAAGGCGATCGTTGCTTGAAGGCCCCTTTAGTATCCAATCTAGCCCGACCAACAGTAAAGCAATTACTCTCCTCTCTTGGGTCTGGTCTTCGATCGAATATCAAATCATGAACCTTTTGAGACGGTAGGTTCAGAATACGACCGAGTTCGATGGCAGGTTCCGAGATACTCTGACGTGGTAATGATGACAGAAAACAATCGATCGTATCCAAGAAGAGTGCCTCTAGTTCAAATGATGAAAACTTTCCTTCGGATGGTTGTAGATTTCGACTGGCTAATCTATTACAAAGCTTAAATAGGTCTCTGAGACAAACTTTTCTCGTTTTTTGGTGTGACAGTGAATTCACAACGACACTTTCCGCTCCTCGATATAGTCGAAGAAGAATTTGCACTAGCTGTTGTTCAAAGTTATACGTCTTAGTTATCACTTCACTCAAGTCATTGTCCTTAAGGTCCGGCAGGTCCACAATATCACAGAGCCTTTCGACGAATCCAAAACCGAGCTTCAAATTCTCAGTCAGAGTACTCTTACTAGTTCTTTGGGTGAAGAAAATTCTGAAATCTGGGTGGGGCGAGTCAAGTTTGATCGGACAACTTGAGACACAAGACAAGTTGCCGTTTTCAATAACAGAGTGAATTACCTGAGCTAGATCAGATGGGGCACTATCAATATCCTCAAAAACAATCCAGGCCCCGTATGCCATAGCCTTCGTTAGAGGTCCGGGTCGCCAATCGAACTGGCCTGGTATCTCTGTGCATACGTAGGAGCCAACTAGAAGTTTGCTATCTATTTGATCTCCGATTTGAACCTTGACATAATCGGGAGGGTTGAGTCGATTGGTATGTGCTGCTATATAGTCCAGTATTGAAGTTTTACCAGAACCGCAAGGGCCTCGTATTAGGCATGGCTTATTAATGGATATTGAGTAGGCTATTCTTGAGATCGTGTCATGGAGAGTAGCAACAGGAACGTAGGAATTGATCTGCGCCGTCACTAGATCTGAGGTTCCCCTTTCTAGACTGATATCACGCTTGAGCAACAGAACATTAGCCACTTTGGCAATAGAAACCGGACAATATGAGTAGCCAGAATCGCTATAGCCCACCAGCTTTGCGTATTGTTCGGCCATCTGCTGTTTTGTTTCGATGCAAGGCTTGAAAGTGTTATCGTAAATTTGACGATATTTGATCTGTAGGTCGATCAGAGTTTGGTATTTATCGAGACCAATAATTTCTCGCAGGGAAGCGATATGCTGAGGTCTAGTTGGCCTTGTGATAACAGATAAACAACAGGCGGCGAGATACCGTATTTCATCGTTGATGTGTAGAGTTATGAATCTACCGAGTTCGGTCCAATTCCAAACTGCACTGAACCATTTAGGACTGAAAGTTAGGTACTTGAAATAACTTAGTAGAATCTCTTTCACCAATTCGTCGGTGAAACCTGTGTACGAATAATCGATCCTCTTCTCTTCAACATTGTACTGGAAAAGACCTTCAGGTAATGGCTGGAAAGAGCTATTTTCGAAGTAGTTGTACATCAACCCGGTGAGTTGTGGACACTTGCCAAGAAGCAAGTTAAACATGAAATAAGGCTTGAGCTGACTTTTGACGATCACAGCTGGATCCTTCAGCTCCCTGGCAGTACGAATCGCTTGTTCGGTTAGAAGGCGAGCAATGTCGATCAGGATTGACGGGAAGGTTCTGGCAACATAGTCTGCCATCTTCTTGTTGACAACGCCAGCCTCGTTCACCTCAAACAGACTGTCGACCAAACTCTGCCGCGCCTCCTCATTGCATGGAACAAGATCCATTTCGGCCATCCTTGCCGCTCAGGTGGTTTCGTTCAAGTATTAATTAGCTGGTTGTGTTGGATCACTGATGTTGAACTAAAACAGAAATATGTATCTATGAATATATATATATATATATTTGAAATAATGGGTGAATCGGTGATTCGCCAATCGGGGAGATAGCGAAAATAGATTGTGGAGATAGCGTTTGGTGGCGAACGCGAAATTGCAAGTACTTGTGGAGCAAGCACGTGTGCCGCCGACTCGGGACAGGAAAGTTCGCGAGATGGCGGTTGCGAGAGTTCGCAGCCCCGCGCGCGCAACCTGGCGCAACCTGTGGACTGGGAAATCGCTACGGTGGATCAAGATGTATTCTTATCGTGAGTATCCCTCGATTTGTCTCCTCCATCATACCATCACACCTAGTCCATCTAGAACTTCTTAGTCAGATGTCAACTATTAGAGAGGTCTTCAAAACAAAGCCGTGGGCCACATCTCGACCCACTGTTGGGGAGCATCTCTCGAGAATCGGCGCCAATGGAAACAAATAGACTAGCCGCTGCCTATTGGTAATACCACACCCGACATTGATGGTGTCAAACCCTCTACCCTTGCTGCACAGGATGAATGCGGAGATCGTGGTGAATTCTAATCTATTCGTTGAAACATCTGGCATTCCTCTAAAACCACGTACACATGTATATGGAATCCAGTAATTGCTCGCCACCTATCAATATCGCGAAGAGTTCGCCACCAAGCACCAATACATCTCTACACCCTCGATCCCGAATTTATGCTACTAGTAAACGAGATCAGAAGCTGGGACTTTCCCCCCACGGCCACGGGAAGTCAGAGAGAATCCGGACCGTGATCACCGTTAAAACTAAATATAACTCTCGTTGTTCACGAGATGAATCTAAAATTTTCTCCTCACATAGTTACCGATAGTTGATCTCGGAATCCGTTCCCACTTTCTAGATCTGCGAAAGAACAAATCTAGAAATTGTGTGAATCGGGTTCATTGGTGGCGTCATCGACCGAGCCAATCTGGAACCACCATCAGTACCATCCAGAGTGATGCCTCTCATAGCATAACCAACTGAGATCTAGCTCGTCGCCGTTTCAGCTCGTTCCAATCAATCAAATCACTATGATTGGACTCTAGAAAGCCGAGGATGATGATTGTTGCGATGACGATATTATCTCTGCTGCATAAGATGCGACTGGCTTGATTGCCTCCCTCCAACAAAGACCACCGAGAGCTTTCAGGCGAGCGCACCTCCAGTCCCAGTTCCAGTTGAAGCCCTAGATCTCGCCAGCTCGCCCAAAGACTGGACCCAACACTCCTCCACTCTGGCCTGCCCAACTCTCTTCGGCGCGACCACTCGCAAGAGCAAGCGTGCGAAAGCAAGACCGACGAGCTGCTGCCCTTCGCGCGCTAGGCGAGCCCAACTTGAGGAGAGAGGCGCGCGCGGCTGGCACAAGGATGAGGCTTGAGCAAGAGATGGCGGTGAGGGCGAACCGGACTGGAATGGAGTGGACTCGACTCGACTCGACT
>ENA-UOVY01000083-UOVY01000083.1-plant-metagenome-genome-assembly--contig:-NODE-83-length-56590-cov-621.224427_pt1 | contig 56590 bp, 38 predicted proteins | sample MGYA00249840_ERZ761561 | MGnify/ENA primary metagenome ERZ761561 (study PRJEB28882, sample SAMN05720143) | plant metagenome | isolation source: Guanajuato, Mexico | place: Mexico:Guanajuato, Mexico...
GAGATCTAGCAATGCGATAAACGAAATCTAGCTGACGAGCTGGGACCGTCACTAATGGCCAAACCTGAGGCGCATAGATAATGCTACAGAGCTACAGTTGGGCCGGATCGATCAAACTCAACTCGTTCAAAGTCAGCCATCGAGGTGAGACTAGGAGGTGTTCTAGCCGGCGCATATCGCGCATTTCTACTTCGGGGAGGACGCAAAAATAAGGTACGAGGATAAGCGTTTACCATTTTTGTGGAATTTCCTAATCTTCCTCAAGGCTCTTTCGATTTAGTCGTGAGACAAATGAATCAGATTCATCCCAGACGAAATCGTATCGCTGAGTAACTATGTGGAGAATCTTGGCGGGAAGCAGGATCGATTTTGTAAAGGATGTGTAAATGCGAGCAGGAGCGCGCTAGGATCAATGTGAACTAAGAAAATCACCAATTCTAATTTATCTGTTCTCTGCTTTTCTGACCGCAGCTGCTGCCGAGAACAAATACTACTGTACTTCGGTGCTCACACACAAACATGCCTATTTTTATTGATTTCAGTCTCTCTGCGCGCCACCAACTGACTGGCCATAGACTAGTTTAATATAAATAACATCTATATCTATCTGGTGGCACTATGAGCTAGCTCACAGATCCAAATATCTATCAAATTGCTATTATATGTCTAGGAATACATAGTTGGATAACAATAGACGAGTTGACCCTGCGCTACAACACAAATAGATCCAATCCACTTATGTTACATCTCAGGATAAATATCGGCCACGAAGACGATTGACCTCAATTCCAGGTATCTATTCCAACCATTAGATAGGATGGCGCGCGGGCACCAGAAAGAGCAATCTAGACAAAAGAATGCCAAGAAGCAGGCAGTTGCATCCAAATCAAAAGGTAAGTCAAGACTCCCATCCAACATGAATTCAGCCTCAGCGGTATAAGTAACTATGTTGACCTTACCCATCCTCTCTCGCATTTGTAGGTACTGACCAGAGAGCTGCAGCAGCTAAAGCTTTGCACTACTGTTGCTGTATTTGCAAGGTAGGTATATCAACAACATACTCGGCGCTAAGGAACCCAGATTTACAGAAACTTTAGCTACGACTCTTCCCTCATCACCCGTAGACTCAAGTGCCTGACCCCAAGACGTATAAGCAACACTTCGAAAACAAGCACCCCAAGTCACCACTCCCACCCGAATGTCTAGCGGTGGAGGCATAGCGCGTAAACTAAGGAATCTAATGACAAATTTGAAGTGAAATTTACTCTTCTCGTCTAACTTTCTTCTTCTGTTTCTTCTCTATCTTTTTCGCAGCCTTAGTCAATTCATAGGCTAGCGACGTTTTAACAGGTTCTAAGTTTAGCACTTCGGGCCTCTGTGACCTCGTTTGATCCTCATCGATCTCCTTTTCGATTTCCTTTTCCTCTAGCGACTGGAGATATGTCTCGATTTTCTTCACTGCCCTGTTGAATAAACCTAAAAGTTGAGTAGGCTCGAGGCCTATCTCGAGAGCTGCCTGATTTACACTTTTGCCTTGCACTCCCATCGAGAGGAGAATTGTGGCCTGTACGGCCGACAAATCGACGCTAGAGGGTAGCCAATCTAGAAAGTAGAGCTTACTGAGTCTGAACATCAATGGGATAATGTGATGATAATCGACTAGAGTCTTCGAATACAGTTGTAAAATCTCGAGTTTTCGAGAAGTCAGAAAAAATTTGTACAACTCCTGGCGAGTGATCTGGGGTTTGCTACTTGTAGTCGCGCCCTTCGTTCTCATGGCACGGATCACGCTTAACGCGAGCTGGGGCGGAAAATGACGAAACTGATGCACCAACAGTTCAAGAAAGTCAGTCCGAAACTCATCGAAGAACAATCGCAACCAATCGTTTTCTTCCTCGACCTCCATGCCCTCTCGTGAATTTTGATCTACTTCCATTAGGCCTTCTGAGCTTGATGAGGGCGGAATGAGTCTACGTAGCATGATGCACGAATGCTCTCCGGTAATGTCGCTAGGAGATTGGCGTATGTAGACAGGCACGTATTTGTTCCTTTTCCAAAATTTGAGTAGTTCCGAAGTCAAACCGAAAGACACACCTAGATACTGGAGCTTCTCTGCTCGGCGCTCATTTAAACTGAGTAAGAGAGGCGGTAAATCTGCCTTAGGTTTGAGCTGACCCTCTTCGTCGGTTTGATCATCATTGCCTTGATCCACTGGTTCATTCACTGACATGGAGTTTTCATGATCCTCAGAGAGATTTATATCGTAGAGGCCACAAAAATAATCGTAAAGCAACTGTAACGCTCTGGTTCCATAGCCCATTTTCTGATAGTTGGGATTTGTGGCGATCCGTACGATCCGACCACCAGATAGAGACGCAAAGTTATGATCATTGAATTGTCTTGAGATTGTCCATGGAATAAGATCTCCAGAGGCTGCACGCTTACCGCGAGAAAGAGAGTTCATCATTGACTCTTTTGATATCTCTCCTTCAAAACAGACTTGTATGAAGCACAACACTTCCGGTAGCGTCCCAGTTTTCTTACCTGGTGGTAAAAGACAGAATAAATGATGAGCTGGAGCATCAGAGATCATTTGAAGATCATTTGGCGTGTTCTTATAATGAGATGCAACATAGAGTGCCATCAACTGGTGGAGAAAGGATTCAGAGCTCTTGTGATAACTAAACAGAGTGTCACGATTGATATAATACAGTTGACAGTCCTCTGGGACTGGACAACCGGCCGTCCAGGGTAACTCGGCTATCGTTGCATCAAGGCACAATAGATTAGTCAACCAAGCCTCAACGGGATCATTTGCCTTATAACGTATTGGTTCGTTGAGTGTCAGCTCATGAACCAATCTGGAGCTGATTAGCTGGTCTGAGTGTTTCTGATTGGCTGTGTTTTGCCTCAATTGGCTCAAGAGCTTGAGAGACAACGATCTACCTGTTCCTTCATAGCCATTGATGGTGGATGCGAGAAACACCAACTGAGAGCCTAGGAACGACTTCACTATCGGTAACGGTATTGCTGCAGCTTCATCAATAACGAACAGGTTGGACGTCTGGATTGAAAGTTTGCTCTGAGAAGCCTCGATTGGATCTATGTATTGGATTGTCTGACTATGGTCCTTGAACACGTTGATTCGAATGACAGCATTGCCTTTATCAGGATCGTTGGATTTGATGACATTGAAGTCATGATGTTCTGTCAAATGGACAGCTCTCAAACCCTTGAGAACAAACTCGAAAAGAGTGTGTAGGTTTTCGGGTGATGGAGATGAAACGTAGATATTCGAATAACCGTAAGCTATAGCTGATGCAATCGAGAGACCTAGCGCTGCTGACTTTCCTCGGCCACGGGCAGCAGTGAGGGATATAGTAGCTCTGGATGTTTTTTTTACCAGTGTCTCGGTGAACTTCACTACTGCGTTAGCCTGGTCGACTGTCTTACAGAGGGCGACCAATGAACCAATTGGCTGCTGATCGGCCAATGAATCGCGCAGCTCAAGAAGTTTGGGGTCAATCTGACTGATATCCACCCTCGGATCTGCCTTTATATTGAGCAAATGTGAAGATACAGGTAAAATATTGAATCGATCGTCAATTATGCAGCTACTAGGGCAGTCAATCAGAGACAGGATAAATCTTTCGTTGAATCGTGAAACAACATCTTGGTGGCTCTCGGTGCGATATCTCGCATGCACGTCCATGGACATTGTATAAAGTTGCTTAAGAGAGTGAAGAGTGTTGAGAAGTATAACTACAATACCACCTCCCTCTACAGTTTCAACAGTCCTTGCCAGTATGTTGGGCTGCATAGCTTCAAAGTCTTGTAGCACTGCCATTCCGAAAGTCTGTCCAAGTATCTTGTGGGTCTCATGATAATAGCACCATCTAACATTTGCAGATGATATGAATAAATCGAGAGGATTATCTTCGTTTACCTCAAGGCCCGCCTTCTTTAGTTTCTGCAACTCTCGCATTCGTTTCTTCCGGTGCGTGCTGAACCCCAATTCCTTCTTGTAGCACCATAATACAGATGGCTTCGATTTTACTTGGGTCTTTGTAAGTATATGGTATAATGTTACTACTTGGTCTCGGGACTTTTCTCCGACAATGATGAAAAGTGATCGGTGCCCGTGATTTGATCCATTCTCTAAGAGAGTTCTGATACGGTTATCTATTTTCACGCGCACCATTCTTGAGAATTTCTGAAATTACACGATCGGACCTAGGTTTTGGGTAAGATGATAAAGACAATAGTTTGATTGGCCTAGAAAATGGATCCGAATCCTGACTCATTCTCAGGTTGTTGGACGCACGTGGGTTCAGCTCACACTTTCGGCGCGTCGTAGTATGTACTTACGACAGATATAAATAAGACTGCTGCTCGTTTTTTACTTATTTTTGCAGAGTAGTCTAAGACTATTAGTCTTAGCGAACGATGAAACATGAGCAATCTTGTTCTAGTTTTTGGAAGTTCTACCGACATCTTCTTATAGATCAATTCATTTTGTAGATGAGATTTGATATTTTGCTACATATGAGTCCAGTTTCATCATCAATCAACTGCCAGTTATGAGTTGATTGGAGGCAGGACTAACAATCTTCCGCTTGGAAAATTACGAGGATGTTCATCACGACTCACCCAAGAGGACATATTTCATGGATGCCACCAAGATAAAAGGTATCATCGAAGGTTTCGATCACGACTTCGACAATGTTGTTCAAAATTTTCAGAGGAGATACCCTAACATGCGCCTAAGGGAATTCCTCAACTATTGGGCCGAAGAATCCATGGATCTCCTTTTCGCCAATAGGTTTGACCCTAGGGAGCTTTACGAATCGCTAGATGAGATAAACAAGTTCCTTATGTCAATTGTCGCTGACAACTCGAACCTTGGCGTCCCCCACAAAACCATCGCTCTATATTTTGCGCTATGCATATATGTGAAACAACCCCCTCATATTCGGCACAAAATCAGGCTAACCCCCCAAGATACTGAGTCCATAAGCGACTTGCTTAAGAATAGCCTCGACTCTAGCTGGCATTTGGATCTAGCCTTCGTGTGGAATCAACTAAGAGCCCTTGCAGCTATAGATTTTGTCGAGGAGCGCTGCATTTATGGGCCATCGTTGCTGACCAATAGAGGCTCTAAGAAAGAAACAGAAGCCCATTGTTCTGGTAAAGACTATCATAAGGAGAGCTTCAGATTCCTGGAAGACAAGATTGAACCAACTGTTGCAGAGATCGATAATCTTTGTGTACCATACGAGAGCATCAAAGAAACCTTACGGCTTAACGATTTCAAAGATCCAACGGTCGATGTTCGGTCAGTTGGCACTGTCAAAGAGTTTATAGATCAAGCTAAAGGAATGTTACATGGGTTCAAATCTAGTCTAGGCTCAGGCAACGAAGACGTTAATTGAGAGACACGTCAAGCGGAGTAAATTTGAGAATAGTTTATAAAATCGACGATTGTCTCAGCAACAAGATACTGATTAATGCAATTGGTGGCGCTTGGATTTCCCTTGTCATCATCTTGATATTCAAATACCTAATTGATATAAGTTGGTCGATACTTCAACTTCAAGTCGAAGCCGACCAACACTCTGCCGTTTTGCGTTGACCAAAAGTTCGGAGGATTACTCGCGGGGCACTTTCAGTGGAGTTCGATCAAAATTGGACGGAGATCTGGGATCGCATTTCAACTTGATAATATTGGGAGGTGTCTTGGTGTCATTCAATTTGTCGCCTCCGCCATCAATCAAGTCAGTTACGTTCAAATCGCTATCATCGGCTGTCATGTCATGCAACATACCAGCGCTTTCCTGCCTGTTGGAGCTTCCCTCACGGGCTAAGAACTTCTCGTTTAGCTTTGCTATGGTCTGGCCCATGTTCGATCGTTCACGGTGAACAGATTAAATTATAAAAGCCTCCTTATAATCACGCATAACCTGGAATATACGATGTCGCCACTTTGCCAGCTGAACGGTTTTTGCGAGCGAATGTTGCAAACGAGGATATGGATAACCGTTGGATACTCGTACGTGCTGAGCGCGCAAGCAGTCGCGGCCTCCCAAGAGTGCCCGATTACTATTCTTTGACCACCTATACCAGTGTATCTCCCTCCAACTTGACACTGCTTTTGTTATTCTGGTAGATGGACATATTTTTCTGGGTTTGATTCGAGGAATCACAACGCGTTCCGAGGATCCTACTTGCACGACTATTTAGTTGCCTCTGGCCAAAGCAACTACAGAACAATATAACGAATGTTCGTCTGTACTTCTTTGATAGGAAACTGTACAGAATGAAGTTTCCCGCTGCATTAACTGCCATTAGGAAGTTGAAAATATTTCCGAAAGCTAATACAAGGGCGTGCTCGTTCGTATTAGGCACCATCTCGCGAACCGATGTATATAAGAGCATAGCTGCTGAGGGTATTTGGCATACAAGAAACAATATGACCACCGCAATCAGCATAATTGTGATCCTCCTCTCCTGTGAAGAGGATGGCTGAATTGGGTGTTGGAAGTTTGTGTATGAGCTTGCCAACTGTGAACTTCTTGAAGATGTTTCAGCTGCTGGTAGTTTACGCACAGGAGTGAGGTCCGTATTACATCCAACCACCGGCTCTTGACTAAGCTCTTGGATGGATATTTCAGTTGATTTAGTTGCATAGTCTCTGGAGGTGCTCTCGTTTTCCCGGTCAGCGGTTGATTCAATATCACAGTCATTCTGAGCGTCGAACTCTTTGGTAAGCTTGTTGGGGCCGAGCTTTAGGTTTGATGCAAGATCGTTTGGCGCCAGTGCTAGACCTTGAACAAAATTGCTCTCAAACAGATCCTCTCTCATGTGAACACTCTTGCTAAGTCTAATCATTGGACAACCATGGCAGCTCTCTTGCATAATTGAACTATTTCTTGGCGGCGAGGCGCGCTCTCTTTTATGTTCCATCGTTGTGGATGGTTTGAACTTCCACCGATGGCCTCTCGGGACTTTTACTGTGCTGTTTTGCTCACCAGTTAGTTGATCATTCTTTCCGTTTAGAGCTTTCGATCTAGAATCTGACTGATGCAACGGAAATTCCTTAGATCTAGGTGATCGCTTCGGGCTTCTTTCGATTGTTGAAGCTCTTGTCATCTTCGTCCTTTCCCTTTTCGAATGATGCACGGACTTAATCAGAAATCCGTTGAATAGCATCAGGGAGAATAAGGGAATAAAGTAGAATATTACTGCTGTTGACCAGTAGTAGATAGTTTTGTAGGTCTCGTTCCTTCCAAAATCAGAATAATCCAGCATCAAAATATATGAATCAGTTACTTTTGTTCGTTCATCATGATGCGCTAACTTCTCCCCGCTAGGCGCTGAACTTAAATTCACCGACTCATTGCCATCTGTACCAGGCGGAATATCTCCACTAGCATCACTCAGACTTGTTAAACTTTGCTCTGCTATAACAGGAACTCTCCTCTCGATCACTTTCCACTCGAAGGGAACAGGTGCGGCGAATAATATTCCAAAGATGAAGACAAATATGATCAACATTTTAGCGCGCGCTTCCGTGCACCAAACTTTACCTTTCATAGGATATTTAACTGCAATATATCGCTCAATTGTAAATGTAACTGTTAACCACACTGAGGTGTTGGAGCAAGCGTCAGTGAGCATCATCAAAAAAGGCCTAACCCTCCAGTATGCATAATATTTGAGACCCGCCATATTGGGATAGTGTGAGAGGCCAAGCAAAAACGTTAACACCAAATAGAGCATGTCTACAACGGCCAAAGCAGCAAGATACATGTTTGTTGTTGATCTCATCCTTCGGCGAGTCATGATTATCACCGTTATCAAGTTTCCGAATAAACCTATGACCATTAACAACGGAACTGCGACCCTTTGAATCCAAAATCGAGTTTGATCACGAAATAAGGCGTAAGCTGGATCGAGGTCGCTCGTAACGTGAGCCTCCATTTGCCCGAGACTTTTATAGGACTCGCAAGTTGAGGTCATTTGGCGCATTCATTGTTGAGGATGAATTTTTGCCCCCTTTTTTAGTTTACCTGAGCTTATTGCAGCGGTTGAATCTGTTCCCTACCCTCAAATCTGGAGACGGAGGAGCTGAGGCAAGGGTTGAGTTAAGTGGAGGCAAGGAGAGCTTGACTCGAGCTGATGAAATTCAATAGAATAATTTGGCTCGATTTGATCGCTCTTCGTCCAAGTAAAAATGTGCGACATTCTAATGGGCGTTGAATTTTGGTTGGCCGGAGGGTAAAATCGTGTCAACAGTCATTTGCTTGCAGTTCCAATTTGTGGGACCCCAAATTGGGGCTTGCTAGCGAAAGTTGGCATGTAAACAAGTGAAACAAGTTGCGGCAACAACTAGCTGCAGCTACCTGATCAGATAGTCAATATTGGTAGACGCACTCTCGATTTCGGTCCCCTACTCTCTCCTCGGGTGGCTCTAAATTTGACGTTTTGCTCGCTCGCTCGCTCGTTCGGTTGGCCGATGTTGTGAGAGAATTGACTTTCTCGCTTCCCCGAATCCGGTCAACTTTGTTCGGCTTTGAATGTGGCTCGACTTGTTGGGAGGAGCGAGGGCGGAAGTTGGCGCTTGGGCGAGCGCGCGAGTTTTGCCGGCTCGCGGTCGGTGGGTTCAGCGTGAACGTTTTGATGAGAGTTGCTCGCTGAATTCTGCTCTCGGTTTGGAGTGGCGAGAGAGGTGCTGGTCGTGGTGGTGGTGGTGAGCCAAGTGAGTTAGCGGCCACTAGGACAGATGAGTCGGCGTCACATTTGCTCGCCTCTCTCGGCTCGTCCACTTGCTCGCTCGCTCGCTCGCTCGCCGACACTCAATGTGAACCCTTGCTAATGTCCCATCCTCCTCCCTCCTCTAGATTGACGATTTTTGAAACATCAAGCGTTTACACGGAAACTTAATTGAATTTGGGCTCGCTGGTTTGCGCGGCGAGCGCGCTCAATGAGCCTTGGGCGAGCCGGGCGAGCAGGGAGGAGGTTCAAGTCGGCTCTCATGTCAATTCAGTCGTCGCCTCCGTTTGATTGAATCAACTCTGAGCGGCGCAGGCGGCGAGACGGCGCGACGGCGAGCGAGCAGACGAACGAACGATCGAACGAGTGGGGCCAAATTGATGGCCGCCGATCGGACGCCTTGCCGAGCTCCGTTTGGACGTGCGCGCGCACCCCCTTCCCCCGCTGGCCAGTGGAGCGGCCGGGGTGGCGTCCGCGGCGGGCAGCTCGCGCGCGCCCGCCGCCCCCAAGTCGCTCGATGCCGAGCAGCGGCCAGGCATGCGCACCCTGCCACCGCCGCCGCGGCCGCTCTCGAGGAGGCGCCGATAATCCCCAATTTTTGTGCCGGTGACAATGAGAACGAGTACACCGCTTTCGCCGCCGCCGCAAAAACGCCAACAGCAACAACAATGTCCCCCGGCCAACCAAACCCATCAGCCCTAATACAGCGGCTCGCCGGCAACTTGCACTCTCGGCTGCCCTGCTCTGCTCTGCTCCATTCGGTCCGTCTCGCTGCATGGTCACCGTGCTGCGAGAGGAGGTTGAGGAGGAGGGGGAGCCGTTTTTGACTGGTCGCGGGCACTTACAAGGGCGCTCGGAGGAGCGAACATCAATCTGGGGAGCGAGCGAGCGTGCGGACAGCCGACTCGGCTCCTCCTGACTCCAGACGTCTGCTGCGCGCGCAAGCACTCGAGCCGGGCGCTAATCAGCGGCAGCGGCGGCGGCGGCGGCGGCGGTGGCAAGCTTGCGGCCGCAGCGCGCGAAGGATGAGACGAGGAGAGCGAACGTGGCTCACGCTTGTCGCAAGTTCGCTCGCTCGTCGCAGCGAACTCTTGCGCGCGAAAGGGCGAGCGTGTTATTGGAGTCGAAATCGCGGGCACAAATCAAGCAAGTTGGGCCCTCCAATGCGCGCGAGCGAACCTTTGGCCCGTGCGCGCGCGCGCGCCCGCTCGCCAGATCGCTCGTCCGGCCTGGCCGAGCAAAGAGGGCAGCGAGCGCGAGTCCAGAGGAGCTGAGTCTGGCGACAGATGGCTGCTAATGAAGGCGCCAATTTGGCTAAAACGGATGGGCACTCTAATGTGCACAGGCGGCCAGGCGAGAGTGGGCGAGGCCAAGGGGCAGCTGGCGGCGGCGGCGGCCACCCGATACTCGCGCCCCGAGCGACCACTGCAATGGGGCGCAATCGATTGGTGGCGGGCGCTGCGAGCGGCCACTCTTTTTATCAGATTGGCCGCCCCCGTCTGACACCCGAGTCCAATGGGGCGAAAGGGGCCGCGAATCGGGTATCAACAAGCGCGGGGCCGAGCGGAGGCGCGTTCATCTGTTGATGCAACAAGCCCGCCCGCCCGCCCGCTGGAAGATTTATCGGCCGCCCCGTTGCGCTGGAGCGGGTGGAGGCCAAACGCGCGCCGAGCGACTGCTGTCAAGATAAGCGCGGTCAGTTGGTTCGCCGAGAGCGGACGCGCGCGCAAACAAGCAAGAAGGCCAGAGGGGGGGGGCAGCAGGCCGCCGGGAGCCCAAGCGAGCGAGTCTCGCGCGGCAAACCGGCGCCGCTCGGCCCACAATGGATGGGCTAATGTTGCAGAAGAAGAAGAAGTGGGCGCCAGCTTAGCGGCCGCCCAAGCGCCGAGCCAGATTCATCGCAACCTTTGGGGCGCCAATTAGAGGCTGGCGCCGGCGGCGCGCGCCTTTAACGCTCAATTTGCTCCCACGTGAGCCTCCGATGGCGCGAGTGGCCCCAGCAACTTCCCAGCTCCGCCTCCATCTCCATCCTGTTGGGTCCAGCTAGAGGCTCGCTCGGGCCAACATCACCGGGCAGCAGCGGCGGCAGTGGCAGCAGGTCGGTTGGCCCATGGATACTTGCCCACCCCCCTCGAGCGGCACGGACGAGTGATTCGAGTTCCAAATTTGTGATGTGATTTATCCGCAACATCAGCTTGACGAACAAGCTAACAAATTGCACACGAGCGAAGAGAGTGGACTTGATGGATTGGGCTGGCGGCCGGTTGGTATAGGAATAATTGTGGTTGCTGTTATTACAAATTTGCTCTCCCTGATTTCTGGCCGAAATTTTGCCGAGCGAAAACGAGTTGAATTTTCGCGCTAACTTTTAGGTTCCAGATCTAGCGCACTGGACCAAGGGGGAGCTTTTTGACGCAAAGCGGCTTGGACGCGCGCAGGTTGGCCCTCCTGGAGTCGGCCCAAGTGGGACTGGCTCAAGAGTCGCAAGCGACAACTGACATCAGCTTTGTCGGTTTGCTCTAAAGAGGATGAGAGATCGCTCGCTGGCCAGAGTTGGATTATTCACGATCGGATGCCCGCTGACACCACCGAGGGCGAACCATTAAGTAAACGAGCGGCAAGGATTAAATGGGCCGCCGCCGCCGCAGCAGCAAATTCCGCACTCGAATGCGAGAAGGGGGGCGACGGAGACAAAGCTATCCAAGTTGATGGGAGTTGCATTAATCTTTTCATCTGGTGGCCAGCTCGTCTAGCCAATATCTTGCCGAGACTAAGAATGCGCCAGAGGGGCGACATCAAGTTCGGAGGGAGAAGTTTGCGCAGAGAGGGAAGAGGGGACACTTATATGGCGAGCGGACTTACCAAATGTCATCACCCCCAAGCTCGCATATATCACCAGACTCGAACGGTGACACTCTGTCCAGGCATTTGCCCAGGTTTGCCAGCAACATTGGATGCTACACGGAGATGAGGCTTGATAATCATAAATTGAGGCCCAGATCTAATCTGTAAAATTGATCCAGCTCAACAGATCAAGGCAGGGGCCTCATTTGCGTGAAACCAAGAAAACGGTCCCCTTGCCATCCAAGTCCATTTGCTTTGCACCCATTTAAGTCAGGTTAGGTTGGGTTGAGGCGCGCACGCACTTTCGATGCCGCCACTGAAAGGGGAGCCAAGTTGAAATTTTGGCCAGTTCATGAATATCAATCATCAGTCAAGTAGACAGGCCGAAGCCAAAATAGTATCTAAGTCTCGCTAAACAAACCTAGCTCCCATTTAGAGATTGAATGGATGACAATCGCGCCGCTCCAAATGGCCGCAATACTGGCTCACAAATCTAGCTGTCTGGCGAAGTTACAATCGAACCCCTACGGCTAAGGATAGAAATGGGCACAAGCAACCAAAAGCATGCAAATCGTATCGCGAGCAACGTGATTGATGCGACGGTGATATTTTTGCTTATTTCTACGCCCAACAACTGGGCAGGCGCATATACCCAAACGCGCACATTCACAAACTTCAAATAGATTTATGGCTCTTGAACGGCTCCTGATTTCGGCAGCTTTGTCTTGGAGCCAATAATTCAAGCGGGCTCAACCAAAGAGTAGAGGTTGCCGCCACTAATCTCGAATGGACGAAATACTTGGCGACAGCAGCTCAATTAAGACTGATTATTAACGATAAGTTACCGCTCGCTAGCTTGGCAAGCGGGACATGTCTTGTCATGGACGTCTGTCTGGAACCCTCTCGCCTTAGCCTGATTCTTTGGCATCCTCGACGACAGAATGTCGGCCTCAATTCGACAACTCGCGGGAGCATTTCCGATCGCAAATGCGCTACGATCAATCGCAACTAAGTCTTTGGCGAGCGAGCGAGCAACTGTCGGGTGGTGAAATATTTGCGCATTAGGGGTAGAGGTGGACAACGATTTAGGTTAGTGAAGGGATAGGGGGGAGCGGAGTTTCATCGAAGGGCGGGCTCGGCCGTGAACGAATTGGAGACCGTCAAACTTTACAGAACATCGTGTGGCCGCTTGCTCGCAAACATGCGGATTGGAACACAAAACAGCAAAACCATCCAAGAACAAGGCTCGAACCATCACCCAGTAGAGGTGGCCCACTGCTTGAAGCGGAAGCGGCTATGACCAAGATGGGATGGCCGAGAGTTTCCATGTTATAGCTGCCCAGTGGAAGCTTATGCTCGATAAATCAAAATGCCCACACTGGCCCATGTTCTCGAGCTGAATGGGCAACAACTGGGCAGAGAACATGCGAGCATACGTCGATTTTGGGAGGTGGAAATTCAATCCAGGCACCAGATATTCGTGCAATGTTGCCTTATCATTACGTGCAAAAACTACGAATGTGTTGGACGAGAAATCCGATAAGGGACTGGCAAGCGACCATCTTCACGATCAAACTAGCGCCCGACTATGCGCGAAAACCGGTTTTGATTTTCAAACTTTCTCCCGTGACCAGTTTTAGGCAAACCTCTCCAATGCGAGAATGTCACCTCGAGTTTTCGCTGCAGATTTAGATGGACAAACTTGCCACTCGCTCGAAATTTGTGTAAGAAAAATTTTCGACGAAATTAACGGCGATCGATCTAAAAGTCTTAGTTTTTGGAAGACGAGCAGAATCGGTGAGCACCTTGCTTGTCTGAAATTTCACAGTACTGTATCCTCCGTTGTAAGGTGACAACCAGTGGTGCGTTACCAAATTGATAAATTAGGACTATTCAGTTGAATTTTAGAGAGGAATAACAGACGGTTTTGGTCACAAATTGGTTGTGCAGGTTTGCTTTCAGTTAGGCTGCCTTTGTCCAGACACCTTTTTAGGTAGAGTGCGATTTCCAGCGTAAAACATTCACTGTGAAATCGCACAGCTGCGAACTAATGGGCGAGCTGGCGGCACTATCAAGAGCTTTACTGGTTAGCTGTAATCCTGAATGTTTGCACCATACACATCTTGAACTTTAAGTGAGAATCAACGCCCACGGTGTTTGCGCAGCATCCCGCCAGCTAGTCTTGAACTGTTTGGTTTGTTTGCTGTACAGGATGGGGGGCTTCATCCGGTAAGCGATAATCGAATGAACTATCAGAGGCGATTGGTTGGGAAGGACGAGTATTATTGGTCACGCCCACCCGATCTGTCTCCAATTAGATCGAAACGAGGATCGAAAGGCTGGGCTCAATCTAGATGATTAGATTCGGGAATATCTTGAACTATAGCTCACACTTCCTATGGTTCGAAGCTATACTGTCTATTCCTAGAAGGTTGGGGCTACGACTTTACGAATTGGTTGCGCGAAAAGTAGGAGCCTAGTCGGTTGGCCAATTCTTCTCGATCGGCGGCTAGACGCTAATTCGGCAATCGACGTTGCCGCCGCTTTCGGGTGCCCCAACTCTGGACAGATCACTCTGAACTAATTAGACTCTACAAATTATTTCCTTTTCGGCTGGAACAAGCCACGTGAGGTCTGCTTGTTTTGGCGCTAATTTTTCTGGCCATCATCAGAACATTCGAGCGGAAATTCTCGGATCCTTGGTTTAGGTTACGAATGTTCGCAATCTTAGTTTAAACAGTTCCAATGCCTCGGACCGCCATGATTTCTCTCAAAACCTTGCTAATCAAGAGCCAAGAATATTCCATATCAGCATTGAGATTCCTCTGCTCGCAGTAGTTCACAATTGCTGGTGGCCACATCCATTCCGGATAAAAAGTGTAAAATTAATGGGTGGGCGAACGATTTTAAAGGCTCGATCTGCAAGCTGAGGATCTCCATCCAACTCGACCATTTTTCCAGCCACCAAGTGAGCTTGCATCACACGGTTCAGTAGACAAAATTGGAAAATTCCTTGAATCTCCCAAGCTCAGAGGAGAGCCATATGTATGCGACTAAAATGCGAACTCGCGATGCGAAATCAAGCAAGCACCTCGAGGCTGCTCACTAGGAGGAGGATAATCTGTACGCCATTGGCTCAGGTACAGCCAACTTGAGGTAATGAAAAATCGAGCGCGCGGCAAGGAGAGGTAGAAATATATAAATTAGAGGTTGGATGAAACAGTTCTTGTTGCACGAAAACGTTTTAGATAGTCGTCACATCGGTCGAGCAGGTACAATCAAAGCTGAAGTTCCATTGTTGTTATGCATTCGATCAAGCTCCCGAGGTCGCTCGGATCCAATCTGATATCAAGCTTGTTCAGATTTTCGAACTAATCTGGGCGAAATTCGAAGCATTTGGGGTGACGGGCGTCGGAAGTCAGGCGGCTTCTACGAGAACCAAGCAGAGAAAGTCACTTCCAAGTGGGCCAACTCAGATCGCTCGTGTTCAGCGTAAACTCGCACAATACTTCCGTGATCACCTGTTTCGCCATTGAAACGGAGGAGCTCTGCTCAACCACGCGCGCACACACACACGCTCTCACATTGAAGCTTGTCGCTTGGAGCTACGGTTTTACTCAGAAGGATTGGCTAATGTAAGGAGAGGCTGGATAATCGCTGGGCCGAAACCGAGCTATATGTAGCTTGGTCTGTTCACTATCTACTATTGTGTCCATGAGAGATTCAATGCATTTTGATTGGCCCTTTTCAGAGCACAAGCTACCCTTAGCTCTCTTTTGCCCACAAATATATACACGTATTTCCGGTAGATAGGGTAGCTCAGACGGAAAGGATCGGTAATGATCAATGTATACCAGTTTAGCTCGATCCAGGTAATGAAGGTGGTTGCCACTCTCGGAGATCGAGATTTAAAGAACCCGAAACCTCCAAATAGGTGACCAATTGCTAGAGACGTCAATTACAAGAGTCTATCTCCCTCCCTCGATGAAAAGGGATCGCTGTCCATGTTGCTTATAAACTGAACCCAGCCTTCTCTGCGACGAACCGATCGAAAGGGGCATGTTCGAGGAGAGGTTTCCTTTATCGGCTGTCACACTCACTGAGTGTCTAGTCCCACAAGGGTCGCGAGCTCATAGGACTAAAAGCATAGGAATATGATTCAATTCTCACTCTCCGTCTTCTCCTCATCGCCATTAGCTCTTACCCAGACAGTTGTTTCCGCTCCCTCTTGTGGTTAACCGCCCGTGGTCATACGCCATTATGTGGCGAGCCGACCACTATCAAGTAGAGATTCCAAGTTGCACGGGGTCCACTAGCAGCAAAACCATTATCGAGCTACATACAAGAATAAAGTATAACTCTGGCGTGACCTTTCTTTCATGATTGAATGACCAACTGTATGCTTCTATTTGTCTATGGCTACGGCGACAACTCAGACACTGGAGGTCGATGGTAAACCATAGTGCTGACAACATAGAGTTTCAATTGCTCACTTGTAAATGGTTATCTTTAATCATTGTGTTGACAAGACAAGACAAGATAGGACGTCATCTTCTACTTCCAGTAGTGTGTCTTCCCACGAGACCATGCAGTTGAATGCGACTCGTATTGTGGTTGCTTGATAGAATCCTTTATTGGCGACACAGATTTTGATCTTACCTGAGAGTACGATTTCATCAGAATCGTACTTATTTGCTCCGTATTAGAGTCATGGTGTTTGTGACCATGTTGACTCTCTTAAAACTGATCCAAACCACAATCAGCTACACTGGGGCCCTGTCGACCCCATCTGCCTCTTTTACCCCGAGACTTATAATATTCAAAACCCGAATAAGTTATGGTGTCCCATTTGCAAAGGCTTGAAGAGCTGTGTAAACATAGTTCAAAATATTCACGAGTCTGGATATCGGATCGAGAGTTTAGAGTTGGAAGACGTTTGAATTTTCGGCATAATTCCTATGAGACTGCGCTATCGCCCCTCTCGCGCTGGATCATGTAGTAGCCTAATACCTTTTGAACTTTGAGGTTAGAAGCTGGCTGATTTAGACTTGACAGTAGTCTTAACTAATTTTAGACGAGCAGCGAGCGAGAGTTGGTCAGCTCGGGGAACCGAGCCTTGTGTTGTGCTGACAACCCACCAACAAAATCGACTAACAATGGAACATAACCTGTCCCGTTGGTGGGTCTCGCTTCCTTTTGGATGAGCACAAGCTCGGCACCAGTGCACGCGAACTGAATGTACAACAACAGCATGAGTATATCACGAATCTCTGCTCATTCAAATCTGATTACTTTTGTCAAAATTGTACGCTTGACTGACACTCGCCGTTGCCAAGCTCGCTTAAGTGATGTAATGGAAGCTTAACTGGAGCGATACCAACCGAGCTCAGGTAATGCGCCAACATTGCAAATAGCATCTGATCTCGAACAAGCTTCACTCCTGGATATTTGTTCAGGTCACAGAGTAACACTGGACGTTGGGTCATCGATAGAATCGTTGGCGATCTAAAATGGAATCTGATCCAAGCAAACAACATGACTTGTAATTGCAAAATACTGGTCACCACTGGCTGGAACGTTCCCTTTATTGAATCCGAAATGAGAGGGAAACAAATTTGTTGCCAGCATCTAACTGGCTTCCTTTCCGACAGAACATATTTATAAACATGGTGTACGAGGATTCAGATCGTTTCCAAAGCAAGAGCTGCTTAATCGCTAAAGTTGAATGGAACATGACTTGATTTCATTAAAAAGGCGCGAATTATACTAGAAAACGTGACTAGCTAACTCAAACACTCGTTCACTTCCAACTTATCGAGTAGAGAATTCAGCGCCCAATTTTTTGGCCAACAACATTTCTCGTGGGCCAAAAGATTAAGTTGTTGTCCACACCAGCTGGTCCATCTAATCCTGGAGCAGTAGGAATTGATGGGTTTTTTGCGGATCTTCCATCGAGCAGCAAAGCCGTCCCTCTTAGGCTATGCGGGGGCAACGGTTTAGCAGTTCATCTCTAACTTCCGGGGAGCAAACTTCGAATCAGTTCCGGTACTGTGCTTCCCGGTGGGAAGCTACCAATTTAATTTTAGTTTGGCAAATGGCTCGCCGCTTTACTTTAAAGAAACGCTAATAAGTTGGAAGCGAAAAGAATCAGAGTTCCAGTTCTCCTTAATTAACTTCGCGACAAAACTTATTTTTATTGATGAGAGGATGTGACGTTTGGTCATTCATTAATTTGCAACACTGTCCATCAGCAGCTGATATATAGCATTTCATGGACCCCAATTGTTGGAGGTGACCAGAGTGTATGGACTTGGGAATAAATAAAAGACAATATCACTATTATACATGTTCTGATATTCTGTATGCACTCCATCAGCACTGTCTGGTGGTATTATCTTTACAGTGGATGCTCCATCTTTGGTACTTGATTCACTAGTTGTTGTTGCTGTACTCGTTCCAGATTCGGGTTCATCGAGAGTCGAAGGTTGACCGGGTAAATCAATAGCACCCAATACATAGGTTTCACGTACTGCTTGAGCGGACCTCTCAATGCTATTCCAACCAGGCGAGGGTAATTCAGGTGTGAAATCAATCGGAAGCAGATCACGCCAAGGCGAGTATTCTATGGACTTATCAGATTCGGCCTTACCATCAGACCGCCAGACAGCGGATTCAACAGAATTATTCGACACTTTGCCACCTACCGCATTTAGCGTTTTATTATTGGCATTAAGATTAGAGCCAGCAACTAAGTTTGCAGAGGCATTTGTATCATTCTGTTGATCCGGATTATTCAAACGAGTAACATTGATTCTCTCATCAGCTATATATTCGAAGTAATGAACCTTTTGAATTTTCTCGTCAGGTTGCCAAGTAATTGACTTTCTTTTACGAGAACGCCGATCACTACTTAGCAAAATGGGACTAGGTTTAGTATAAGGGCTAAATCTGTCCTTAGTGAGTGGTCTCTTTATGATTGGTGCTGCAGCAGGTATCGGGCTCTGCACTACAGCCGATGGCATCGTTGTTGATGATGATGTAGTTGTTGTCTCCATACTTTTATCATCTTTATTATTGATAACTAATAGAAAGAATCATATTTAAATGAGTGTAGACGAGTGTAGAAAAATAATAAGACATCAGCCAGTAAAATAACACTGAATGTGCGCAATTCCTGGACATTGTTATATTTTTTCTTGGTGTTTTATCAACATAGGAAATTTTTCTCGCATCCAGGGCTCCCTAGCCACGTAGTGAACAAGGGGAGTTTGATTCTTTCGCAAAATCAGAATGGCCAGAAGCCAGCCAAGAAGCCTTGGCTGTTCGACTAACCTCAATACAAAACTCATTCTAGTCGCGGCTTCTAGATGGCGTATCCGGCGTCAGAGAACCTTTTGAAAATTGCGCGCGTTTCCACTGACCGCTCTTCGCAGTTTATCGAAGGGCAAATGGATAGCATGAGGTTCACCCAGCAAAACATACAGTCGTTATGCGTTATCTGGCCTACCAGCGAAATTAAAGAGGCCTGGCGATAGAGATTTGCTCCATTTTCTGATCTACTATCAGGAGTTAATCTGGCCAGCGTAACCAGTTAAGACTCATCACCTATTTCCCTTTCATAGCTTAATCTTATCATCATTGACAACCAAGAGAGAAAGGGTAGCCACCAGCTAGCAAAAATGGCTCCACCAGCGTACGGCGATCTCGGCAAAGCCTCTAAAGATCTTTTCAACAAGCACTACCACTTTGGAATTGTTAAACTAGATTTAAAATCTAAAACACCAACGGGAGTTGAATTTATTGTCAATGGTGTCAGCAACAATGACACAGGTCGTGTGGCCTCATCTCTTGAAACCAAGTACAATATCAAATCTCATGGTGTAATTCTCAAACAAAAGTGGAACACCGACAACGTTTTGACTGGTGAGGCAACCGCAGAAGACTACTTCTTGCGAGGCCTTAAAGCTGGCCTAGTGGCAACTTTTGCGCCCCAGAGCGGCAAGCGAACCGGCAGACTGACTTGTGGATACAAGTCACTCTTTTTCAATCTCAATGGCGACATTGACCTTGATTACACGGGAGCTGTCTTCAACGGAGCCGGTGTTTTCGGGTACCTTGGTTGGTTGGCAGGCATGAAGATGACATTCGACCCTACCAAAAACAAGCTAAGCAAGTCGAATTTTGCCCTCGGTTATCAGGCTCCCGAGTTCCATATTACTGGTCATCTAGACGACGGACAAGAGTTCAATTGTTCGATCTATCAAAAACTTAACGATCAATTAGAGACAGGTGTGAATGTCGCATGGTCTTCCAATTCGAACGTTACCAAATTTGGCTTAGGCTGTCACTACAAACTGGACAAAGACTCCGCAATTCGCGCAAAAGTTAACAGTGCCAGCCAGATAGGCGTTGGATTTATTCACCGTCTACGGCCAGGAATTAACTTAACCATGAGCGCCATGATGGACGCCAAAAACTTCAGCCAGGGCGGCCACAAGTTAGGTTTGGGTTTCGATCTTGAGGCCTGAGCACAACTATCACTGAGCAACTATGAATAAATTCGACTAGGGTGTTTCTAGTTTCTAGAAGGCTGTTCCTCCGGTTGGTCGTGCCTCGCAGCCTTGCGCCTCTCGACAATCATTCTATGCTTTTGTCTCATGTAGGCAGCGACGACTGTGTGGTTTCTTTCCATTTCACCATACTTTATGAAGTAGTTTGTCTCCTCCCTATCATAGGTGTCGATATGATCCTGGCAATCTTCTATTCTTCTAGTATCGTAATATTTCCCTTGGAGCCAAAATAAGCAAGTGTCCCGACGATACCTCAATAGATTTAAAGTTTGCCTGTCGACCACACGATTCCTTTTGTACTCCAGGTCTGCCTCACGAATGCAGGCGAAATCGTCTCTGTAACACTCGTCGATTGGTAGCACTCGAGGATATTTTCTATGATACCAATAGTACTTTGGTCCTTTATTTGGCAAGACAATATTTTCTCTGATCCAATAAGTGGGCACCTTGATCCAACCGATGAGAAATCTGCCAAGTGTTAGCATCGGACTCGTGGTCTTAAGGTCAGGGTCTAGGGTGTGCTCAGGTTCGACCGGGTCCGGTCCGTAGATAGGCTTGTCGGGTCGCTCTTCTTGCATGCTTTGTTCACGATTAAATCGCTATCTTTGACCTTTGTTGTCGCACTTTACTTTCCGGGGGATGAGCAGAGTCAGGCGTATGGCAAGCTTTAATGACCAAAGAAATAAAGTGGTCTGACTCTTGAATTATTGTTCCATCCCCTTCTATTCAAATTGGAGCCGCAACTCTCAATCTAAGGTAGGATGGACCTAGATTGGGGGTACCTGAAATAGAGGATCAGAAATGCGAGCAATGTTTTCGGCAAAACAGGCTCAATGTGGTGAGAGGGCGTGTTAGCAAGATCCGACACCAAGCTGACAGACCGAATCCGCACGCAGTTCCCGAAGCATTCCGAGCATAAATTCTCGTCGTTTACACCCACTCAAAAGACCTGAAGGAGGGACCGCTTTCATGCTGCAAGCTGCAACTCGGCCGGCAGAATAAGAATTCTTTTATTTACACGACTCTAGGATTCTATCTCTGGAGCCCGACTAGTATCATTCAACATGTGAGAACTACGATTTCAGTCGAGGAACTCCCTTGGAGGTAGTGCATACTATTCTCGAATCAAACGCTGGCACCCAGGTGCCTGAGGGCGGTATGGCGAGTTGTCCATACTGCTCGCCGGTCAGTGATCCAGTCGAGAGGCTGGTTCTTGATTGATTAAATCCGTTCTTGGTTTTTCGGATTAGGTTCGGAATAACCATAATCGAAAGCTTCAGAGCGTCACTTAGTCCATGAGAGGTCCTCTGAGAGATCTCTGTCACATTGTAGACGGATATAATGTCGCTTCACATCTTGAATCATAGAAGTTGATCGCCATGGGCAATGCGAGTGTCCGCTTTGGCAAACTGTGGTGTTGAAATATAACCGAAAAAGAACGAACAGCCTGAGCTCTAACAAGCTGGAATGAGGATAAAGAACCATTTATGACAGAATTGAGTCGCAAGGATAATTTCTTCGACCAAAGTGTAACTCAGCGCAGCGCCAGATACATACTTCTCCAGCAATCTTCCACATTTCTCTCATACATACGAAATAGATCGAACACATCAGCAAGAGACGCATATACTTAGGATGGAGCCCAAATCGAGAAGCCAAAATCGACTATTTCCTCAAACTTGACCCCTTATGCTGTAACTGTCAAGATTGCTAAGCTCACCGGATGCTACCGGGCTACTTTGTAGTCTTTGTATTTATTTTCGGTTTCGAATTTCGCGTTCGCACGATAATTTAACTGGTGGCTAACTTTCTGATCTTAGCATTGCAAGCATGGAATATTCTCTGCTTGTACTTGTTACCTAACTGAGTTTGTAGGATTTATCTACGAACGATTAACGAGAATAAATAGAACATACACCCATCTCCAGAGAATCGCGAGCGAAGAACGGAAAGATTGAAGGCTGTCTCCCGTGCAGATGAGGACTTGTTGCCGACTATCACAATCTATCAGCCAGCCAGATTATCTATTCTCGTTTTCTTCTGCACCTATATCATGCATCCCTTTGCATAACTTGCGCAACATCAATTCGACTAGATTAGTCCTCTAATTAATGACTGATGCGATGGAGACCTCGACAGGTGGCGCCCAGTTTGCTACAAATGTATTTAACAAATCTCGAGATGAGATGCAACACTGGCACGACTCTGCCAGACGCCGAGAGGCTTGTTGCTGCCCATGGGACATGAGTCTCGGGCAACAATGACTCGGCGTGAAAACAGACAGCCATGGTGGCTGAAACAGGAGCAGACGAGGCTCAGAACGGGATGTGAGTCAGCCAGGGAAGGATGTTAGCGAACGTGTGAGGCTGCGGCTAGTTATCTGGCGACCATAACAATGGCGGCCAATTTGCCTCCTTGGTAGCCCACTCGGACGGCTAGAAAAGTCTTGCCAAGCCCCTGGCCCAAAGCTTCAATGCGTCGGCAATGAGCTCATTTGCGCTCGCTACAATTCAACTGAACCCTGACTATCTCATGGCTTTGGTCCCGTTCCATTCGGCAGACACTGCGAGAGCTCCTTCTAGCTCGAATGCGCTTGTTGCTACGCGAATTTCTGTTCTCGAAGGAAGGGGAAGTTCCTTTATTTATGTTGCGCCAATTTGCTCTTCCCTCGCTGGCGTCTACAGACCAAGACTTTGTCCTTCTGTACCACCAATGCAGCCAACACTGACCAACCCACCTGAGCGAGTCCATTCGGAAGAGTCCACTGTTCCTGCCTCCTCTTACTGAAGGCCCGGTCAGTGCTAGACTTAGCTCAACCAACCAAATCTCAGCGGAGTTGCGCAATGGACATTGAATAGACTTCTCTTTTCGTCTCCTCTCTCGAGCAGAATTACGCTGAAAAATAGTCGAGAATAGTTGAAATTTACTCTCTCGTCAGTAAAACCTCTCTTAAGCTGCAAACTTGAGCACGCGTGAAAATCAAGCTAACGATAGCGAAGGATAGCATCAAAAAATCCGATTGGTAATTGTTTGAAACTGACAACTCGTCGACGGAAGTCAACCACGCAAAAGTAACTCATCGAATCTGATCGGTAAGTTTAGTTTTCCTTAATGTGCTGAATAAGTGTACCCAATATGAAGACACTATTAACTCCACTTCAACGCTCGACCATGCAAGTTTGGGTTGTTTTGCTGCAGAAAGAGGCTCCATTATATCCAGCGATATTAAGTTCGCATATCTAAGCGCTCAGCTGACAGAGCAAGTCTCCTTGCTGCCGGCGGTCCTGTTTCTCGCCTCTAGATTGCTCTCGTGAAGAGCTCTTGCGAGGGCAAGATCTTCATTCTCGTTCTGAAGCCCAGAATCAATTGTATTTTGGTGCCTCCTGGATTCACTTAGAGCGATCGCGAGAGCCTCCTGCTCGTTTATGTTCCCTTGAAGAGCGTTTACTTTTTGGTTGGAATTTGTTGGCCGGTTTCTGTTGCTCGTTCCAGAATTGCTCTGAGCGAGTCTACTCAAGGCTGCCTGACCAGATCTACTAATCTGTTGGGCCTTTTCCTTGATTAGCTCGAATCCGGACGAGGTGCTGGTCGAACAGGATCCTTTGAATGAGGTCCAATTGTTGGTCATGTTGGCGACCATGCTAGGGCCTGGGCATGAGTGATCTGAAGGGTGCCGGTGCTTGACGCAATATTTCCAATGACAGTCTGAGCACTCCAAGTAGATTAGATCTTTTTGCTTGCAAGACTTAAACGAGCATGATTGCAGGTTTGATTTTGGTTTTCTGGCACGATATATTGCCCTATCGTTACGTTTACAATACTGGTCAATATGTTGCGAGACCGCTAAGTCAGGTAGCTCATTTCTGTTTCCAACTACTGGTTCTGAACAAAGTGGACAAGCTGGCACTTGTACACTCTTATCTTGGGCCTTATTACAACCATGTGATTCGTATCGGTAATGTCTAATGCAAAATACCTCCATACAGGCATCACACTTGACAGGCAGAAAGTCCAGTTGATTACACTGGCTTAGTGCGCAATTTCTACCTAGATGAGGCAACTCCATTAATAATGACCATCCGATTTGGTCGAAGTTGATATTTATCTGCAAAATTGATTAGAAACAATGGATATATAAGGTTATCTGAAGCTAAGGTGGAGAGTTTTTGGCTGTAGAAACCTTAAAAAATGCGTCATCTTTCACAGCTGACATGTGAGCTGTTGTTGTTGCGTCTTGGGATGGGCGTGTGATCGGCAGCGGTCGGAACTTAGGGGGCGTGTCGAAAACTTTTTGACCTCACCTGTCACTGCACAACTCTACAAAAGCTGACCATTTGCTATCAGCAATTTGCGGGAAAAGCTCGGCTTACACAACAGAGCAGTTAATTGATTTGCCAGTGAACCTTGAACAAACAGAGACTCCGAGTTGCTGATATCAGGGTGAGCTCAGCGGACGAGTAATCGCACAATATCCAGGTCCTGTGGGCGAGTTAGACTGGCAACCTCGAGATACATGATGAATGGTTGGCGCAGACTGCGACAAACATTAGCACGACCATTCAAGCTTGTCAAGCCCACCAGTACCTGTAGAATTTCAGGCCTGCTGATTACGCTCAAAAGGCTAACTTGTTTGTTTATCTTTGTTCGATCGACATTGCCCGGGCTAACGCTGATGATTTATAGCAGGACACCGGCGTTGCACGCCCGTTTTTTGGCTGTCGACCACAATCAGCGTTATCAGCCAATTTTATTGTTCCAGAATCCATTTACCTGGAGTTAGTTTGCTGAGATTGGCGAGTGCAAGCCAACTTGGAGTAGTTGGCTATCCTCGCGCCGAGAGGATAGCCCAATTTGGAACCATGAAGCTGCTCATTAGGCTACTCCCGTTCACAGAGCGGATGTCGGAGGGAGAGAAGCCAAGCAATGAACCAACTGGCTAGCAGGTGAGGCCACGCTAGCTTTGTTTGGAGAGAATTCTTGCGAGGGCACGTCGAAATCGGCCGACGAGCAAGAGTGTTCGTAATTTGCACATCCTGTTTTGGTTCGCTTGAGATTGCCGTAAAGAAAGTGATATCAAGAGGAAGTTGGTCGTCGGTGTTAGTGGATTTAATTTGATTCATGGGCCCATTGTTTCTGGACCAAAGTTGGAATTGCCCTTAGTTTGGCTAAATGTGGCCAGGGGTTAGAGATTGTTTATTACTTTAAGTGCTGGCTATGACGTTGGCTACAACCATGAGATTTGTTGAGACATGGAAGCTAACTCGGATGCTCATAGCGAGCGCAGGTTGACCCGAAGAAGAGGCAGGGTGTGGCATGGCCAGCACTGCTACCATAGCTAATGTTGGCAGTTCGGTGGTCATCAATTAAGACCAGAGGATTTGCGGCCAGCTCGGATTTTTGTCGTGGGACAGAAAGCTAGCGCTCGGTCTTTTGAGCAACGACCTCGGTTTTTCCCATGAGAAGCGATACCTTATCGCGTAGCGCGCCAATTCTCTTTGACAATTCTAGACGTGATTTGCCAGTTAAGGTATGAGAATAGGCCGCAGTTTGGGCGCCTCCAAGCATGATGGACAGCTCGCTTAGCAGCTCCCTCGCGGTCTCGCTTTCGGTGCGGGCGGCGATGAGTTGGGACGGGAAGAGAAGTTGGCATGTTAGGCTTCGCTGTGCCAGCAGGTGATGGTTAACAAAAGGTAACCAATTATGGTGGCAAGTTGGAAACTTACAACTCGTTCAACTGGTTTGCGATGGTGAATTGCTGAATTAAATTTTGCGCATAATCAGCAGATTCATACAATTCACTCTGAATCCTCCTCTCAGATTCTTCAAGTTCTCTCAAATTTTCATCCATCTCGTTAAGCTCATCCTGAATAGGCCGCAAATCTACCACTACTAAACCGGGCTGAGATTTATCCCTTGAGAGCTCAAATTTCAAGCGATCAATCACCAAAGATTGAACAAGATCTACCATCAAATCGGGATTGTTGCATTCTAAAATAAGCCTGTTTGTGTCATTTGAATAAGCGATTCGCAGTTGGGTGCTTAATTTAACTTGAGCTTTGCGACCAATCTCATAATTTTTCGACATCGATTTGAACGAGTGCCTCAAGTCCACCAAGTTAAGCTCAAAACTTTCGATATCCTCCCGCAAGGGGCGATTTGGAATCCTCAAGTTGGAGCTTGAGAGCTGCGAAAAGCTCCCTCTCTCGAGTTGGTCATCTCTAACTTCGTTGGCTATCATTGGCCACGACGACGAGCTTTCGTGAACCCAGCTTGTTGGTTGGTTAAGATGAAAGCATAGGAAGCTTTCGTCCAGCCAGCGGCAAACCTGCAATTTGCGGGTTGTACGAGGAAGGAAAGGTAAATGGGCGCGGGCATGGGAATTAGGTGTTGATTCCAATCATGAACAGTCTCATCATGCGATTACGGAGTATTATGTAGCAGCGAGCTAACCCGAGAAGGTTAAAACAAGACGGTGGCCCAGGAAACTTTAGCCTCTTTGCTACTCACTTCAATAGACTGCTGACCATCCCTGGCTAGCTGGAGCTCCATACGAATTGTTTTGCTACCAGTTTCCTCGCTGATTGCGAGTTTTTCACCTGTTTCGGTCGCGCCTGTTTCTGGAGCAAGAGTGAGCATGGAAAATTGAGGCACGTAAATTGTTCTACTATAAACTCGACCAACCTTGCTGGCCGCAATCTTGGCACTGTTGAGCAACTTTGGCTTGCCCACATCTTGCATTAATACTGATTCATTATAAACATTTACCTGCAATTTTGTGGCAACATTTCTAATCTGCCGCAACGGAATCACAACGAAATGCGAACTCCCTCTTTGTGAGCTTATAAGCATTCGGCCGGTTGACAGAAGATTCCTTCCCTCATCCGCCAGCTCAATCAACCTGGCGCACTCGGAACCAGCGCAAGTCCTGATTGAAACGGTCAGTCTAAGATGGACCTAATTAGTTTGTTAAGAGAATACAATTGGGTTAGATGCTTCGATTTGGTTTTTAAAACGATAAGCAAAGCAATCGCAAATCTAGGGTTGAGATGATTGATGCAGTTGTAACTCACTGTTTCCAAATCGAGATCCCACTTATGGTTGATCTTATCCTCTTCTAGTTCGCCTACATTCCCGAATAGCTGCGCCTGGAGAATGTTGCTGTGATAAAGTTGGCAAGCCCTTTGTTCTAGTTCCATTTGCTGTGCTAACAAGGCGTTTAAAGTTTGCAACAAATCGCCATTTTGTGTGGCATCACATTTGCTTGGCTTCATATCGTCACCCACCGATTCGATATGCAAATCTGCATCGCTAACCATGACTGAATCTTTCGTGAAGAAATCTCGGCCTGCAACCAACAGCCCATTCGCTATCGTTGCTCTTGTTCCCTCAGATTGTCCATGAGCTCCCCAGCCCATCCGGCCCTGGAGCTCAGCCTCTTGGTTACCATTGCGGTGGCTTGTTTTGGTTTGAGGAAACCGCTGCACTGGCACCAAACTGTAACCTTGCAAGGCAACTCGAGCTGAGCTAAGACTGCTTGGTCTGAATCCGATCACGACACCGGAGGTCGAGCAAGCAAGCAACATTTGCCTCCCATCAAGGTGATGATCCATCACAGTTAAGCCGGCGAGCCGATCGCCAGACTTGAGGCAGCGTGTTGCAGCTAGCAGTTGGCCTGTGAATGGCGAACGAGCCTCCAACCGGCCACTCTTGAATCCAACAACCAGCTCATCCAGCCCATCGCCGTTCGCATCATACATAATCATCGTCTGAGGTATGCATTTGCATTTGTTGCGCCAAAGTCGCTCGCTAGACAGCATCGGCTTCACGGATTCAGTTAAGTTTGCGATTCGAGCCGGAGTCAGATTGGAGGGAAATCTTGGACGGTCCGTGTGAATTAGCCTGTAGACACCGATGAACCCACTATCTAGTCCATAGGCAAAATGATCCATCTGCTCAATCGACAGCTGAGTGCCAGAATCCGTCGCTACCTCCTCGAGCTTGTCATCTTTGTTAGTGCGCGAAAGCGGAAAGCTGCTCGTATTGATTGCACATAGGTTGTTTATTTGCGAGTTTTCACATATGGTCAGCGAGTGAGATCGTACGTTTTTGTCCAGGCTATCAAGTTGATAAATGTGGATTCTACCCTCAACTGAGCCGGTCAAAACAAGATCGTCCCCACCGAGATTTCCCTGGGCGAGACATACAATCGTATCACTAACTGATCTCTCGCTCGATAATTCAGCACTAAAGCCGTGACCATCGAGGGGTAAGTCCAATCTGAGCGCATAAAGTCTTTGGGGCCCAGCACAAACAATCGGGGGATCTAGTCCTGGTTTAATACAGGTTGAGATCACATTATTTGTGATCACATCTATTGGAGTGCTGGTGTTTAGGTTGAACAGGTTGCATTTGTTACGAATGTCATACAAAATGAGCGATTTTGAGCAACCAATCAGAAGAACACTTTTGCTCGTAGACTTCTCAGACCATTCGCCGCTACTGTTATGGTCCTCGAGCTGCTCGGAACTGTTAATTGTTCCAACGGACACACTTCTAGCAACATCCTTTAGCGCTATGTATTCTGCCAAGTCGGTGACCGATCCTGATAGGGGACCCGAATCATCGGCTGCGCTCGTTTGCTTCTTGTCGCTCGCAGCCAGATCGTAGACAACCAACTTTTTCGCCATTAAATCGAAGAGAGGAGTCAGTAGTTGATTGATCTGGGGGTTATACATATCTGGCTTCGTTCTCAAAACTTACCTTATCGAGTGTTTGTGCAATCACAACGAGAGACTGGGCGCCATTGGGTGCAAAACGACCAACAACCATGTGACCAGCTTGAATCCTGCAACCCAAATTGGTCCTAAGCACAGTCTCATCGAACATGTCCTGCAATCGAATTGAACGAGGGGCGAGTTCACGTCGAGATTTAGTATATACTAACACTCTTCTAGCAACAGGGTACGTCGTTTCAGGGGTCAGGATCAAAACCCGGCCAACGTGCAATCTAATTCGTTACTATGGAAACGACGCGAATTCTGCTCATTGTTTATTCTATCATATCAATTTTAAGAGGCATTGAGTGTTAAAGATGCAGTATCCAAACAGTTCGGTGCCAACTTTGGAATAAATATCAGAGTTTTCTTTATTGATTGAACGCTGTTAAACATCAAAGCCGGTCTATATGCACCAGGTTGAGTGGCCGCGCGCGATCCTCTAAATTCGAGTGCGCAACCAGGTGTTTTGGCGCAGTCGAATTGGGCTGCAACTTGGCGGGCCGGCAGGCTTTATTCAAGATCACTTGCTGTAGATGCTTATGCTGATTTGGACTAGCACTTCTAGATATTGTTTCGCCATCATTGATCGATTGTATGGTTGACATTCGATTAAAACAATTCTTCGGCTCACTTGGATCACAACTGAGCTTCTTAAATGAGTGGCCGAGTTTGGATTGATTCGAATTTATGACATTCGATTGTTTAAAAGGTAAATTCGCGGATTTTTGCCTTAGATTCATGTAATAAGCAGCATCCGCTAAATTTCTGACATTTTTAGGGTCAGCCTGTTGCCTTTTGCCATTGTTATTCGCTGAAGAACACTGAGGAGTCTCCGGTGAGGTCGATACCGGCAATGAGATCAATGATTTGAGATAGGATGGCTTCTGAAGTCTTGTATTGAGCGTCTTTATATCTGTAGCCGAATTCTCGGCCGCATATTGGAACTTTTCAGCCGCCAGAGAGCTCATGAATGTCGACATGGGTTGGGTGAAAGTTTGCCCCTTAACCTCGGCGTTCGAACCGCCAGTTGAGCTGGAAGTGTCTCGAGCATTTTTAATAGCTACTGATGCAGCTTCCATTGCGGCAACCGACTCGGCCGATTTCCTCTTGACGAGCTTTGCGCCACCCGAATTAGGAGAGTCAATGCTCTTGCTCACACCTGGACTAGGGTCGGCATTGTTGGTTGAGCTAAAGAAGTTTGAGCGCATAAAGCGCCTCGTCCTCTGGGTCAGATTTAGACGACTTCTACCTGGCAGGTCGGCGCATCTGCCCAACGATCTCCTTTTATGCCTGTAAACCATTGAGGCTAGAAAAGTGGCATGAAGAATCCGTGCATATTCGAATGGGGTTTTTAAATAAAAGTTAGAACTTGAGGGGTTCGATTAGAAGGCAAGCCATCGGGAATGAGAGTCAAACAATTACCTGCAATTATGGTTAGCGTGACGAGAGATACAAAGCAAATGAAGGCCAATGCAGCGTTGCCCATGCTATCGTTGAACTCGCTAGTTTCCTCCATTGGGGCCACCGGAGGTTGTGGCTGCAATTTCCCATTAGAATCATGCGGCGCAAATAAATTGCCGCCTCCAACTCCATTGGACTGAGCCACAGTGTGTTGGCGATGTTGTTGTTGCAACCTGTGGAAGCCAGCCAGAGTGTTGTTGCTTCCGCTCAACCTTACGGTCTCGCTCAGGTGGCTCTTAACGAACTTAGCCGGCAATTGATTAGAGGCTTGTGTGAACTCAAACCTGTTGGGCCTTTGTACGCCAAGCTCGACCATATTGTTATCAGGTAGATTCGTGCCTGAAGAGTGTCCATTTGCATAGACAGCCCTACTACTGTTTCCAATGTTTTGCTTGAAATCTTGTAAGAACGATATGAGCTCGTGATTAGTCAATTTGGTGGAGTTATCCATTGGATTGTTGGCGAAATTCAAGTGGCTCATGGGGAGCTGTTGTTGGCTTGAATGTTGCTTTTGAAGTTGTTTAAGGTGCTTAAATAACGCCAACTTCTCAATGAAATTTTTATGTCTAAAAGGGTGCAAAGCATGCAAACTGATGTTGGCTTTGTTCCCACCACCATAACCATTCAATTGCGAGGCCAATTCGCCATTTGGCAAGAGCCTAGAGCCCTGATATTGTTGCTTGCCAGGCTCGTTCGAGTTATTCGAGAACAAGTTTAAACTGTTTGCAAGCATTGGTATTGTTTGTACTTTGAATGCAGAGCCACTTAACGGTGTTGGGCCGGTTGATGGCACTTGATTCCCAGGCAACTGCATTAGCGCCGGCACCTGATTAAGACCCTGAAATTTGACTGAAGGGATAGGAAGAGAGTCGAGAAGGGAGTTTTGTGAAGGAAAAGTCGGTGGTTAGTGGAGGGTGCTAAGCAATCCGTTAGCGAATAACACAATTGGCACCTCGTTGCAACCCTTACCTTGCGGTCGCTCGCCATCACCATCTTGAGATTCGGACGTTAGAGCTGTCTTGTTCCCATTGATTCGGTGGGAGTTTGGATCCAACAAGTTAACCTGTGGCCGCACGGCAAACAAAGGGAAATCTTTGCCTAGATTTGGAGACTGAACTTCGGGGTGCTCTTGCGAATGTTGGCCATGTTGCGCCAGCAATTGTTGCTGGAGCCTGAGTCGGTGTAAGAACAGATTCGAGCTGTCACTAGCTGACTGCTGGTTTAAGGCAGCAACATTTTTAGCTGAAATGGGCAAAGATTTGGATTCCTGTCCTTCGTTGTAGACGTTGCGGTGCCTATTCAACATCATACTCTCCGTCACATTCACGAGCGGATGCTTCTGGGGCCTGTAGGTAACCATCAACATCCTACCGTCGCCTTCGTGGTGGCGCGAGGGTTGATTTGAGTAACCTGCCGTCGCCATGCCACCATCCGTTTGAGCATAAACCATCTGATGGGGTCCGATGGCTTTGCTATGAGGAAGCTGGGATAGTTTAACCTGTGATGGCTTATAAAGCTGGCCCCGGTTCGCTGAACTTCTCGGTGACTCATTGTTATGATTTGCACTCCAAGCGCTAGTTTCATTGGCCAATCCGCCACCGTGACTAACTGGAACCAAATTAACCGTCTCGATTTGCTCTTGATTTGTCACACCTGAAGCTTGGTGATCAGTTTGACCGGCAGAGGGCTCATTGCCTTGAGACTCGTGCTGGGTTTCCTGTTGCTCGGCTACCTTTTGTTGGGATTCGTTTGAGTTATCTAATGACTGCTCAGTTTGAGTCTCTTGCTCACTTCCTAAAACTGATGGCGGCCGATTATCGCCGCTCGTATTCTGCCCATCCGCTGCCAAATAGACGAGCTCACCTTTTTCATTAACAAAGAGCTGTCTACCCTCATGCGACTGCGCTTGGCTCTCATTCCATTGCTCTCTATTCGGCTCCGGATTTTGCGAACTGGCCACATCAGATTGGTGATCGTCAGCACTTGCGGGCTCCCCCTGCTGACCCTGGCTATGCTCTATTTCCGTTGGCTTTTGCTTCGGGGTGTGGTGAAAGTGGTGGATGTGAAGGATAGAAGAGGCTCTCGGTCGTTCTGGGCTTGCGAGAGCTCTAGTTACGTGCAATGAATGTGGCAAATTCACCTGACTATGGGCTCTCCCAGCAGTTGAGTACTTTTGGCTTGATTCTGATTGAGCCTCGTTTGGTCCGAACAAGATTGAATCGGCAACTACAGGATCTAAACCAATCACCTCGATGGGTACCATCTTTTGGTCATGTTGCTTAAGAGCGTTTGCTGAATAAGTGGGCAAGTCATCGCTTGATGCCCAGTGATTGGTGTAGTCGTTCAATCTTGAGCTATCCATGAATCCGCTCGCTTGTTTCATTAACATGCTATTTGATGAATATGGGTGGCCTGCACTGCCTTCGTGGGCAAACGATTGTTTCGTTGATTGCGGGTAGCTTGTTTGCGGGGTTAGCTTATTCAAGATTAGCTTTTGTACTGCTGTTGATATTTTCTGGCCTCTTGGAAGTATTGGAAAGTGTTGTCTGATTGTGCTTGAGATGGGATTGCCTGAAGTAGACAAATCGTTTAGGTTTACGCCTCTGTAATCAGCAGTGGTAAAACTCTGTCTGGTTTGAGTTGATTTGGTGGTTTTGCTTGCCTTTCGCTGACGCCGATTTCTTCTCCTGCCCCTGACTGGACCTCCCAAGAACAACTTACTTCGCAGTCTCCTAGGGTTCTCAGATGAACCCTTGCTAGCTCCCATGAACACTCTCCGATTCAACTCTTCCTCTGCAACCAACTCTTCCTCTTCACCGCTATTTGTTGCATGCTCGTCGGTCGCAATTGGATCAGGTGGCTCAATTATAACTGCCTTTTGCACATCCTCTTGGGCTTCGTTTGAATCTTGAAGTGATTCCTCATCCTTAGAATTTCCTCCGTCCTCGTCTTCATCTGCCTCTTCTTCTTTGTTTTGATCCAGTAGGTTCGCCTCATTCGAGGTAATGTTTGTACTGCTTGGCCTCATTGTCGTAGTTACATTTGTTATAAGTTCACTCTTGCTGTTCAGAGTCTTATTAGTCGTTGATTCATGCAATGACATCTCTCTTGCTGATTCAGTCGTTACCTTTGCATCTCTTACCTAGCCCTCGCTCACCAACTAAAACCTCAAATTGTCCCACTGTATTTTGCTCGCTTAAGATTGAGTCAGATCTTCCTGAAACTTCAGCCTCACAGAAACCGAGCAAACAAGTGTAGGCTTGTAAGGTAGGCAGCAAATATTGAAACTCTTTCACCGCAACTTTTTGCAATCAAATCATAAAAATTGTCAATTTTGTCTAGCCAATAGAACTCTAGCCTACCCGTTGCTCGCAATCCAATACACTGAGTAAAACACTAGCGTGAGAAAGTATTCCTACTTCATAACTCTGGTTCGTGAACTGTCCGCCTGAATGGGGCGCCCGAGACTCACTCTGATGCAGCGCCTGCTTGTTGTTATCAACTATTCTTTGGACAAGCAATCAATGAATGATGACATCGGCAAAGGTTTACCTCATCCCACCACGACACTCTACCACCGACACTTTTTGCACACTCTCAGCACTAGCCCAAAACTCTACCATCTCATCCACATCCACCCTAGACCATCCAACACTCCACTTCTGACTGCCCCTCGATTGCATCCAATCCTTTGCGAGGCCCGAAGTTTTCATTTGACACCCTCAGGTAGCTGGCAGTTTGTTGTAGAGACGTGAGACTTCTAGTTCAGACAGTTACAAACTTGCTCACTCGTTTTGAAGCTCTGTTTCGATTGTCTTAGCTTCGCTACGATAAAAACGAAGGCAGCTAAGACGAAACCGATAACGCCAAAGGTCCTGCTCAACTGAGACTCACAATTAGTGTTAGCCGAGTGTAGCTAGTAATTAATTTGTCCACTCTCGCTCAACCTTATCCATCAGCCATCCAACAAGATGCTCCATCTTTTCCCAACAACTAGTCGTTCTATACGGCGCTCTCGCCCTGCCTAACTGAGACTCTCCACTAGACGATACAGCTCTCTTTGCCCCACTAGAGCGGTGTCATCAAAACAGAATACGTTATTTCATCCAGCTACCCCTGGACAACATCCATCGAGTTCACCCAATCTCGTCTCAAGACTCCAGGTGAGAGTCCTAGCTTTGTGTTTGCTAAATTCTTCTCAGCTCAACCTTGTGTGTCCCCGCCGGCGCAAAGGGATAAGGGAGCAGATACTAGAGTTACAGAGGCAATGAGGAGGGACACTGTCGATGTCGGGTCGAGTTATTTGTTTTCGGTCAATCCTTGTAAACGACCACCGGCCAAAGCTAGGGTTCAGCTTTCGAAGGAACAGTAAGGGCATACACACATATTGTCTACGGCAGATTCGCTGATGTTTGCGAACAAGAGAGGTAGAAGGCGAATTTTCGCTTGTGTGTGAATCCTCGTCTGGGAGATTGATCCTATTGTTCGATGGCCGCTGAATTTGTGAATGCAGGTGAGCGAAACTGTCCAGCCGCTTGTTTGCTCGTTCAGTTCGAGACTGGCTTTGGATTAGTAACTTAAAAGCTGCGCGCGCAAAATCGAGAGGGACGGCCGGCGCACAGGTAAGAAATAAATTGATTTATTGTATAACTTGTTGCATCAGAGACTGGTAGCTAGCGAATAAACTAGCGAATAACAAACTTTAGCAAGGATGATAATAAGTGAAGGGATGTTTTATTACTTTTGTCGATTCAAGCTCAAGGAACAAGTTGAAATTTTGCAAAGTTATACATTCAATGTGTTCAGCTAACAAAAGAGGGCCGAATGATCGACGTTTTGCACTTGATGCGCTCAAGAGACAATAAAAATGGAGCAAAGGTGGCTCGGAATTGAGTAACGAAAGCCTCTCCAAACTAGCTGGGCAGCTTAGGCAACTGTCTCACCAGATTAGCTCCAGAACGAAGCGAGCAGACGGAGGGCCGGGCTTATAAGGTTCTAGAGTGTCGGTGGCCGCATAAGATTGAAGCCAGTCTTGGAAGATCGTGATAATCAAACAACAGAATATGCTGCCCTCGCCTGGCCCTCTGATATATCGTCTGTTTCTATTCGAGACATGCGATCCCAAGCGCATGATCTTGGCGCTTGGAATCTCCAATGTGATCAGATGGAAAAGGGAAAGGGGATGTTGGCTGGTGCAAGCCAAGTCTGGCGATTTTATTGCAAGGCTAGTGCCAGCTTGCAAGCCTGTATTAGTTTCTAACTCGGCGATAAATCCAGGCATGAACAAACTAATGATTAATGACTAGCAACAACAAATAGACCTGTTAGGTTTCGCTTCAAATCCAATTAGTTTGCCGAGCGGCCTGAGAGTGGACTGCTTGATCAGAGTAAGGGTTGGCGGTGATGCCTCTCTGACGAGCGACGCCTGGATGGTCAGCCCCTCTCTTTCTATGACTTTGCAGCCGCCGCCCAGCGAGAATCCCCTTGATACAAGTGCCGGCCAGCAAAGGTTTAAATAAATTTCAGCCCAACCGAGTCCGAGCCAAACGATCCGGCGCCATGGAAATGCGGCCTAACAATTTTGTTTCCATGATGGCGTTTCCAAGTCGGATGAATATCTCTCGCTCCGTTCGCTCTAATGTTACAAGTTGCACACCATATAAATTGTTGCTCCATCAAGTGGGCAAGAGCAAAAACCTTGATAGAATACAAGGTTGGCGCGCAATATGATAATCTCAGTCTGAGCCGAGGATGAATTGAGATTTCGTTTCATTCTCTTTTCAACGCGAACGAAGGTGGAGGAGAAATTCGAGATGGAAGGGAGCGAGAAAAAGACGTTCAATCTGCTGGACATTGAAACCCAATTGTGAGATGCGTTAAGTCTGGTAGTGAAGGAGCCATTTTTGGAGGTTTCGCGTGCGCTTTTACCTCTACAACGAAAGATGGACCACCAAAACCAAGCCCTCCCTTTTTCGCTCAAATCTGGCCTCATCAATACCAAATCCTCAGTTCCGGGGCTCCAATCTCGGATGCTACGGAAGACTTAAATTTGCAACGGCAATTCATTGGAACAGGTTACCATGAGGCAATTTTAGTGGCGGTAAAAGTGTTCATGGTGGACCCACCGGCTAGTGGCCGATCAGTGTTGTTTCTGTTGGTCGATAAAAATTGATTCAACTGTTAGATGGAGCGGCTAAGGGACTCTTCGGAACTGAACGGCAGGTGGTGGTGTGGAGGCTGTAGATTTAAACTTAGACCGAGCTCAGATCGTGTCCATACTTCCTCCCGCTATCGAGGATGTTATTGGCGCCAGGAAAGGGGCAACTCTCTCGCTCCTCTCCGGATCGCAAGCTGCTTACATAATATGTGCTCATGCTAAACCAGAAGCGTGCAGGCATTAAAAGAACCTAAGGCTCTCGAGTCGAGCCCAGGCTGGCCTACTCCTACCACCTAGTCTTAGGAGTAGTGGCAGTAGCCTCTCTTCCTTCTGCCCTCTCACCTGAAGCGCCCTCCATTGGAAAAGCTGACTCAGGCTATGGGATGAATTGAGAGTAAAGAGTCGAGTGCTTGCGCAGGCAACGGCGCCTTCACGCTGCCAACCACTCGAGAGTTGTGCTCTCCTTTTGGCACGTTGGCTGGCCTCGTTCAATTCAAGCCAGCTGGACTTATTTTATAAATTGAACAAGTGAACCGATTCACTTCCTGGCACTTCCTCCAAACGGGCTTCAGTCAATTAAGCAAGCTGTTGCGTGAGCTTGATTGTCTACCGTCACCAATGTGCGAAGGAATTTGCGCCCTCACCATCCACTCCAATCCGCCGCCGCCGCCACCACCACCACTGCCAACTCTCTCCACCAAAACAACACTCTCGCTCGCCTGTTGCGGCGCCCTATTCGATCTGCCCATCAGTTTAGCTAGTCCACCACTCAAGCGCTCGCTAATGCTCCAGGACATCATCACCTATCTTGGTGCCCTCGAGCTACCTGAGAGAGGGTAGGGCGAGCTTCACACAGCATAAGGTACTCGCACTTGACTAAACAAACCGCTAACTTCAATGGCCAAAGTCAATTGTTGCTCTCTTGCGTGAGCCAAGTCTAGTTCGCGTTTTTGCAACTGAAAGCCTTAAATTTCGTTCAAAACTAGTAAAGCCAGTGGACACTTGAGAGCCGGTTGTGGGAAGTCTTGGATGCACGATGCAGTAAGATGCAATGCTAGCTTTGTGATAGAAAAAGGCGAACTTATCACGGAACATTCAACTTGATAGCCGATTGTCACCAATGTGTCCGGTCTAAATATATGCAAGCTAGAGGTAACGTGAATGGGCGTTTTGAATGGCCAATCCAAGAGTCAGATAATGACTTGGAAAGGAAACGCCGCGGGACATCAGACGACCATTCTTAGCGATACTTTGCCTTCATTGGCCATACTCTCGCTCGCTTGTCCAAGTCCGGTTGCCATGGAGGCTGCTCTCCTCCGAGATTTGAGGCTTCCAGCTCCAAGTAGTAGATTGTCATGCCTCCCTTTAGTTGGTGGGAAAGTTAACCGCTCGCCCAAAGGCTTCAAGTTGGCCGCTCATATCGACAGAGGGCAGCAAACCTGAAGCTTGAAAACTCTCGGCTAGGAGGCGAGTTCATTTGTATCATTCAATTTCCTTAAACGATTCGCTTGTGCCGACTCGCTTACTTAAGAAAACAATGGTCAGTTTGAGTGGTCGCGTTTTTGGTTTGATCCAAACAACCGCATGCGTCATTTCTTTTCTCGCCTGTTTGCTGCAACTCTAATTCCAAAAATACTTTCCCTCCCAAAGTGCGAGAGCTGGATAGCAAGGATGCGGTGCGTGCCTTTGCAAACCACCTAGCTTGCTAATGGTCAGTGTCGGTCCACTTGAGTGCTGCCAGAAAAGGAGAAGGAGGAAGTTAATTGAAGTTCTCTCTAAAGGCTGGATTCATCGCGATCATGGCAGCTGCTTGGACCAGCGCGAGACCTATTCATTCCAAGCTTTGTTTGTTAAATTTGGTGCCGGCCAAATTTCATTTCGGCAGGTATTCGAGCCGAAACTGGAGTGGAGTAGCTTGGTTCAGCTGGTACACTCGGCAAAGGGCGCCATTTCAGTGCAGCATCCCGACGGCTGGCGAGAACTCTCAGGGCAAAGCCTCTAATTGGTTGCGATGGTTGCTGTTTCTGTTTATTCCTCCCATGGTGAATTTCCACATTCTTACCTACGACGAGAGCAACTGCTCGCCTCCTAACTCAACTGGCTCCCGGACGCTTCAACCCAAATCGATGGATTCACTGATAGTATCAGTCTAAGTCGTCCCTTACGGAGGAATTAGCCCGCTAGACAGTCCGGCCGTCTGGCGGCCAAAACTGCCAGCGGGGCCACTGTCTGGCCCGTAGCTTCCCAAACCTGTAGCCTTGATTGAGGGGCTTAGTTCTTCGTTCTCGATTATTGTGATGAATCTATCGGAATAATTTTAGCAATTTAAACCTGGCAAGGTTTTGCTGTTTCCCCTCGCAAGCAAGTTACTCAATCTGATTATCTATTATCAATCACAGACTGACCACTTGAGCTTGTTTGTCTACCAACAAACAAGCAAAGTCAACATTGAAGCCTTCATGCGGCATCCATTCTGTTTCCGCCTCAGCTCTCAGGGGCACATTTTTATCCATGTTTGTGTTTGTGTGCCAGAAAAATGGTCAATCTCGCTTGTTTGTAGTCTAGAAATTTATTCCAAATCGTAACCAGACGCAGAATGGACTCTTCTGGTTGTAGCAATTTGGAATCATCTCCAGCGGCTTCGATGAATGAACAACAGCAAGAGCAGACAAATTTTGGCTCTAATTCACAGTCAATGCCAAAATTACCGCTCGCTCATCCTGAGATACTAATGGACTGGATCTTGGCAAAGTAGTGTGCAACTTCCCGGATGATCGTTAGTTTCCATACTCAAGACTGCTTATCTTTGTTACATTCTGAACATGAAGGGTCGTGCTTATGTTGATGTCGTGTAACTTACCACTAAGCACCGGCAGACCTCTACTATGCCTTCACTGTTAGAGGAGGGGCGTTTTCCACCTTAAGCGCAGCCATCGCCATTAGCCTCCCATTGAAATATGACGGGCTCAAAACAGGCGAGCGAACGAACGAACACATCTTCCATCCTCCGAGAGATCCGAACAAACTCTAAGGTTCAGCGATAGTGTTAACGAGCTTACAAGCTTTAAAGCGCATTCTAGTCCCCACTTGTTGCATTGTTATCATTGTCCAAGCTCAACTAAAGCTGGTAGTATCGCTTGCCCGTCAAGCCGGCTCGTTCGAGTGAGGAGTGAGAATCGGCGATCTATCTCCGTCTCTCGCGCTGGTCAGCCAGTTAGCGGCTTTCAAACGGGTTAATGCTTGAGAGGAGGACGAAGATGGGGAGCAGAAATTTTTCAATCATCCAGGTTTGTTATTGTTGTGGCCTAACAAGCTTGGCCTAAAATTTCGCTCGCCAAGTGCGCAATCCCGCTCCACCCTTATCAGGTTCGTCCGCCTGTCCGCCTGCCGCTGTCCCTTGACTTGTATCGGAGTTTCAGTTGACACGGCTCTCGCCAAATCTGGTCGCCCGCCAATTAAAATTAAAAATTGAAGGAACTCTCACCTGGCTTGAATTTGAGCCCCAGAGGCCAAGGAGTGGCGTCCGCGCATCTGTCCAGACAAGCGCCCGATCTTTGCCCCTCTCTCTCTCTCTGTTCTGTGAGAGTCTGGCTAGCGCGTACACACGAGAGCTCACGAAAGCTCGCAGACTCGGTTTCAGGGCGAGAGGAGCCCCAAGTATAGGACTCTTGCACGAGCAGGCGAGCGCGCATGCGAGCCAGCGAACCGACGAGATGCGCGCGCTTCAGCCCCGGGGCCAAGAAGAGGTTAGTTTGTGGCTGCGCCACTGGTGCTGCCGCTGCTGAACTCCACTAGGAAGGGGAAACGAGCGGGCGCGCAAGGTAACGCAAGCGCACACTTGTGCTGGAACTCGGTCAGTGGGTTCTCCTATTGGCTTGCGAGCGAGCGAGCGAGTACGGGTGCGGGTGGCAGTGCGAGAGTTGCGCACACAGCACAGGCCAGCAGCAGGCAGCCGGCCCAGCGCCAGACTCTCGGCTCCTTTCTCACACAACTGTGCGTCGCTCAACAAGCAGGCTGGCGAGCGCAACTGGCTGAGCAATCGACCGAGTGGACGATAGAGGGAGGGAGAGAGAGAGAGAGAGAACGAGACATACACACAGCAAGCGGGCCGGACAGCGAGCCTGAGCGAGAGGAAACGTCCGAGCTTTGCTTGCGGCCGAAGCAGCGGCATTCAGGCTAAATCCCTATCCCTCGCTCCGCTTCCATTGGCAACCTGAGCGGCCGAACGAGCCAGCAAGCAACCGACTTCTGTCCAGTTGCTGCGCCAGACTACCAGTTCGGGCTAATTTAGCGAGAGAGGGAGAGAGCTTGCAAGGAGCAAGCAGCGCAGCAGAGAAGTGGAAAACAAAAACATTTCCTCCACCAGGACACTTGCTCGTTGAACTCAAATTTCTCCTGCCAAGTGCCCGTCCCTCAACTAGAAATGTAGTGCTATTTTCATCACAGTCCCTCGCCCAAAACCTCCTGACCGGGCGATATATTCACTAGCAATTCCATCCTAAAACTCACACACAATTCCCGCTTCCCAAACTTCAACAGACGCAACCAACAAAAGCACTACCAACCGAATTTAGCAACAAAACTCTGCCAAACTCATATTATGTGAACCGAATTCAATTTGATCACCATCAGAGGCAGATTCGAAACGAACAGTATTACTGATACGAGAATCGGGAAAGCGACCCCACTAGCTCCGTCAGAAAATCTCGAGCCAGCAACTATGGACGACGGTCTCAAAGGTGCACTAGCTCCGCCGGCAAGCAAACACTCGCCGCTAGTTCAATTTACCCACAACTCAGACATCGATCATAGGCAAGCAAACAACAACGAAAACTCGTTCATTATTCCAATCAAGAGTCCTGTCGATGATTCAAACAGGCAAAGCGAAAATAGTCTCAACCGCAACGACTGCCAGCAATCGAATCGCCAGACTCTCGGCTCCTCCTCGCCCCAATTGTCGTCCAACTCCTCCACATCTAGTCAGGCGCAGAGTAATGACGATTATGAAAACCAGGCCAACACGGACAATAACTCGCCCTCATCCCCGCAGTCATCCTACAACTCTTCATATGGTTCCAATAGCGGCTTAAAGTTAGTCAACAATTCCAGCACCAGCATCACCGCTCTTGTTCCCGGTGGTGTAGTAACAACGCAAAATATTAGCACTGTTATCAAACCAAAGGGAAACAACAATTCACTCCAATTTGTCAAAATTCAGACTCCAGAACTGAGCAAGAAGGCTGTGGAACAGATCAAACTAGCTGAGGAAACGAAAATCAGCAAGGAGAAGATTAAAGAGGTTGAAGAGGAATGGCAAAATAATCTGCTAAATTGGAAATCGAAACGACGACAACAATTCACTCACACCGTTGAAACAGTCGATCCGTTTGAGATGAGCGATAATTGTGGAGGAAGAAAGATAAAGACTTTTGCCGAAATGATCGAGCAAAGGGCCAAATCAGGCAATCGTCTAGGCTTCCACCTACAGAGATATATTGCCACCGATGATGACGAGGACGAGCGAACGCCTCCAGAAGACGGTCTCGCTAATTCCAACGATGAGACAGATCGACCCGGGGATCATGTCGACTCTGATTATGAAGCCCAGTCAAGTAGCTCTTCAGGTTATAACAATGCTGACTCAAAGACACCAAACTCTCCAGAGATATTCTCAAATAATTCGAAGTTGTCAGATGTCCTCAAACCTCAAACCAAGAATCAAACTATACGATGTGATATTGATCCAGCCAACTGTGAACGTGATTCGAAAGATACCAACTCCATATCACTTGTAGAAGGCCCCGCATCTGACCAACTCAACTCTACTCTACTCCAAGGCATAAGACCACCCTCAGCATCTGTCTTGACTAAAGTGGCCCAGCCTTCGAGTATCCTCAGTAGAGTGGGGCAAGGTAATAGGCGCTGCGTAGAAAGCGACAATTCAGAATCTGATGAAGAAGATGAAGAAGAGCGTCAACAAGAGGAGGAGGAACAAAAGCGTTTACAACGAATTGCTTTCGAGGCGAAGCTGAAAGCTTTTGAGAGATTGACTAAGCCATCAACGGTCTCACCAAAGTCCCTACCCAATCGCATCGTCAAACCACCGCTTTCTCAAATTAGAGCTCAGAGGGTTGAATCTTCCTTGCAACCTCAGACTCATAGCAAATTCCGGATTCCGGAACAAATCGGAATCTCCACAGGCAAAGCAACGCTGACTGGCGATAGGTTACGACCCTCTTCAAACAATTCAGCCACCAATTCTTCGCCAGATAACAAGAGCGATGCCTCCTCTGGTGAAGTCGTCTCTAGTGGAGATCTAGAATTTAACGGTCAAATCTCTGAGCAACTATTTCCGCCCAAAGAGTCACTGATCCAACCTCCCCCAAGATTGAGAAGTGTGACCTCTAGAGATGATATAAGTACGTCCAAGCTGAACGGTTCGATCGACCAAAGTGCAAACCTAGCTCAAAGAATCAACTCACTCGAGCCGAGACCATCAGAGCCCGATCAGGTAGATCTTATCTCATCAATCTCGCAGCTAGATCTTAATCAGAAATTGATAGCTGAGGTTCCAGAGCGAATCAATCACAAACAGAACGATTCCAGTCATATTAACCTAAACACTGGCCGAACAAGTCCAAAAGTCAATAATTTAAACTCCAGTCAGATGTTTTATAGCAATGATCTAACAAGCAGTCATGTCAATAACATGATTTCATCAGCAGCGGTGAGTCAGAATAGTCCTCCGCATGTTGTCAAGAACTCAAATTCATCATCACAAGTCGAATATAACCATCCCATAGCTAACCAGAAGCATCGCAACATGCAACCTACCCAAGAGCCTCTCAAGGGTACGCCAACAACTCATCGAAAATCAGCGTCCAAAGACGATAGGACAGTCCTATCCGTTAGCGGAAAGAAGCGCTGCTCTTCTTGTAAGGAGGAACTTGGACGAGGAGCCGCCGCTTTCGTCGTCGAATCTTTATCTCTAGTCTATCACACAAACTGCTTCAGGTGTTCCGTCTGTCATGTGAATCTATCGAACGGATTCCGAGGTGTTGATGTTAGAGTGCATGCCGGAGCTCTCCACTGCCAGAATTGTTACTCGAAAGATGGGTTGAATTACAGTCGCGTTTAATTTCTGGTTTTATTGCCGCCTGGACTAACTCTATGTAAAACAAGGCTCACAGATTAACCCCAACTTTTGATATATTCGCTCATCATCATATACTGGGAATAAATCTACTTAACAATAAATTTAGTTTCGCTCATATTCTCGCTGCAGACAATCTTTCCATCTCCATGTTGAACAGTCTTGATCAACGATCGACAGGCTTATTATCAAGTTTGCACTGACATCTCATTTGCGATAGCTCGCAGCCTCTTGGAGACGAACGATGAGCATTGAAGATGGCACTGTGCAAGATACAGTCATGTAAACGGTCCAACCCCATCATCCTGAAGGTTGAAGATATTTTCATGCTGGATAATTTACGGAAAGGATGATTCCACATCTGAGTCGTCTCGAACAATTATCTTCCATCCCATGTTTCGCTGAGTGTAACTTTGGTAGTAGACTATGTCTGGAGTGCTCATATTGGGTGTCCATTGAACGATACCGGGTTGTCCCGCCAAGCAGGTGTAGTTGAGTTTAGCTCGGAACTGTGCAAACGATTGATGAGTCTCCGCCTTCCGGATGTCGTTGACACTACTTGGCAACCATGCGCATAATCTGCCAAAAGAGGTCGGAGCTGGTTTACCAACCATTTGGGGTTGTTGGGCTAATTGAGGTTTCCCGTTTGTCGGCTTCACAACTGAACCAGGGGCTCTTTCGAATTGTAAACCTGCCATTACTTTCTGGTGGTTACGCTGGGTCGAATTTTGTAGCAGGTAACCTCCGTAAGGCTCGTCAGTTATGTAGAATGGATGATAGAAACGATATCCTTTATCGAATGAGTTGCCACCTTCAACTCGAAACGTGTAGGTTTTACCGCGTTGAACATGTAGTATTGGTGACATGAGACCGTTTATGTACCACACAAGTCCAGGTGAACCCTCGCCTGTCATGTGCATATATCCTTTTTGAACGCCTGGGTGGCCAAGTCTAGCGTAAAAAACGGTGGCTGATTTATTCAACATCACAGGTTGTCCCCAAGAAGCAGTGTTATAGAAAGGAGCTAGCACCGATTCCGGTGAGATCATATTCTGGGTTGAAGATGGCGACTGTGACCCGGAAAAGTGTGACAAGAATTCGAGAGCAGACTTACGATCGTTTGAATGTGTACCTGTCGAGAGGGCTGCCACTTGTTGGCGACTGAAAGCTACATCATTTGCATTGTGAGCTGGATCATGAGAAGGAACAGTGAATTGAAAACAGTTTTTCATAATCTTTCGACCAAATTCTATCTTCATATCTCCTTTCGAGTACATGTGATGGTATCGTGGCTCTTTAAACTTGTTTAATCGCCCGACTGCCCAAACTATGAAACTAGAACCAGTTGTTTTGAAAACCTTGTCCCCCTCGTCACCAGTATTCATCAAGTTTCGTCTAAAAGTGATTTTCGTAAGACCGTTTTCCCGTGTATAAGTGTGCACTTGATAGTTTTCAACACCTCCAACTTTTGTATCCGGACAGACCCCACGATATTCGTTGTTTTGTAAGCTAACACAAGGGTGACGATCGGTGATGTTGTAATCAAAGGTATAACCTAAATGAGCTTCAAGATACGATATTGACACGTCTGCGCCGATCATTTGAGAGGCGTTTTCGGACCCACTCAATCCGAATCCGATATAATCGTTGCTGCTTATTCGTGCAACCAACTCAAAAGTTATCTGAGGTCCGAAAACTTCCCAATTCAGCTGAATATCTCGGTGGAGTTGTTCGCATTGTGGTAATCGAGATTCATATTTGACCAATGAGACGAGCGATGGTGGAACGCTTTGATGGCTGGGTATTATCACGCTGCCGTAATTCTCTTTCTCGGTCATATCGAAGATTGATAGCCAGTCGATGTCGAAGATTGTCAAGTTTCCCGGTAGCTCTAAAACTATATCTTCACCTTCATACATACCTAGCGGCTCTAGTGAGCCTGTCTCATCTGGTACTTTTGTGCCGGATGGGTTTGGCTGGGGTCCGATGCCAGCGTAGAAGAAAGTATTGGGCCCAAGGCCATCATAGTGGAGTTGTTGTATCCCAATAGATCTTGAATTTATCAGTGTAACCGTTTCTGACTTGACGCCGTGAGCCAGCCGACTGAACTCAGATATCTTCTTGGGTGTCGGGGGTTCAAAACCTTCCGGTATAATGACATCCCCTAAATTTTTGCTTCCTCTTATGTCCCATACAGAAAGCCATCGTATGGAGGTGATCTTTCTGTCGTCAGGCATTCGGATCGTGATGTCTCGGTTTGTATAGCGTTGAAGACGGTTTGTCCGACCATCCTCGCTTGGTATGATAAAACCCTTGTTGCTCGGCCGAATTGATGATCCGGCCCAGAAGAAAGCGTCTTGTGAGAGGCCATCATAGAAGAAGCTTTTGATCAGAAAGGTGTACTCATCTATTGTGTAAACGTCTCCGTTAACTTGATGTGAATATGAGTTGAGTTTGCCCAGATAAGTGCCCTGGTAATCGCTTACGGCGAATGGGAGGAAGTTTGTCAAAATGTATGCGACTATTGATATATGTAATGCTGTTGCTGAGATCCTATGACTTGTTGCTCGCTCAAATTGCGGACTTGATCTTCTAGATTTTCGATGAAGACTTCTTGGTGAATCCACCGGCGCATAATAGTTCATATTTTGCTCCTCTGTAGCTTGATCGAACTGAATTATTGTCATTCTAGCCGGATCGAATCTGCCGAGTTGACGATTGCACCTGCGCTAGATGGAAGGTATCTACCACTGGAGCATTCCAGACGAAACTCTGATTCTAGTTCATTCAAGTCCGACTCCAGCTAGAACTTTCCCCAAGAGAAACTAGACCAACTTACACCATATCTGTGCTCTGAGCCGATCCCAACCGCTCTACAGGGAAAGAAAACGGTGCACTGACACTGAATCAAACTTCACTTACGTTGGATCTGGTTGCTTTCGCCTTCATCGCCGAGCAACCTGTTAGACAACGTAGAGTTCTAACGCATGCTTAGTTGAATCCAACCGCTCGAGTTGAAAATTGGAGCAACTCAGTTGTGACTCGTGAGTCAGTGTCCATTGATCTGCATCAGATTAACACAAATTTGGCTTGGATCGATTCATCTATCATCTTGACCTGCTCATCAGGTGCCCGATTTGATGCGAGGAGTCGTTTGATCATTGAAACCTCTGATTTACGGATGCTGCTAAGTCATCTATGCCCTTAACGATATTTGATCGTCAGACAGAGCCAAAGTACCCGATGCCGTACTTCTTAATTGAATGAGATATTTTGGGCGTGCCGGACGTGATGACTCTAAGATTCGATTCACAACGCCATTGTGGCGTCTTCTTGTGACTGTCCTGCAGGTCGGCTAGATCTTACGTAAATGTCCATCGTGTGAATGGAGCCCGCCGAGGGTGAGCGGAGATTGATTTTACAAGGTAAAAACTATTTGAGTAGACTGATACAATTGTTGATTATGGTCTTAACTGGTAAAATTAAGATAATTCAAGTATCATGAGCTCGTTAGAGGACGTGGTTAAATTCAACTCCCAAACCGCCGGGAGGGAAAAGCTCCTAAGGTGAGTATTAAATCCAGTGTGATCCAGCAAAGTAGCTCACAAAACTCACCGATTTCGTTCTGTCCGACTACTAGACTCTGTCATTACATTATCAAATTCGTCAATTCCGTTCTCCAGCTTTACTACAAACGGTATGCTCATGGAGGCATCGAGTTGTTGGAGTCTATATACAAACTCAGAGATCTGGAGCGCTATTTTATCTCATGTAGGCGACTCCTGAATTTCGGCCGATGTACCGATCAATTTTACTCAGCTGTCAGGTCATTGCAGCTATACGATCCGGTGATACGCACGACCCTATCAACATCAAAATTATCACTATCATTCCAAATGTTCGCCGATCATGTACTCTGGCTGCATCAAATGGGTCTCATGAGGGTCGATAAGCAAAGGTGGATCGGAAGGGCAAACAAATTTTGGCTCTATTCAGTTGCAGCCAATCTGCTGAGAGATTTCTACGAATTAATCTGCGTGATTCAACGTGTAAGAACCCGAGAGAAGGACAATCTCGATGGTGGAATGAAATTCCATTTTCGTACCCCACTCAAATGGATTAGAAAACATCCCAAACTTAGCTGTGATTTGGCCAAGAACATGTGCGATTTTTGGATCCCTTACTCAGCAGTGAACAAGATTAATCTGCATCCAATCGTGATATCATTGTTAGGAATCATATCCACTTCGATGGGAATGCTACAGATTTATGACAAAGATTACAGATTATTGCCGAGTTGACTGCACAAGTGAATCTTGTGAAGGGCGAAATCTTCGGGAAACAATCCAGTAGAATAAATTTAAATCTCAGGCTATCTCTGTGCAGGTGACGGCTCGCCCCCCTCTCACGCCCTTCCCTTTCTACGAGTCTCACCCTCCAAAATCAGATAAGAGAGTGGGCTTCTCCGAATGGTCTTGTCTTCATCTTCTTAACTTCTCAGGCTGGTTTACGCGTTTCAACGGCACTTGATCTCATGACGCCCACCAGTGAGCCGAAACTCATCCTCAAACTCATCATCTCTCAAACTCATCAAATTGATCACTGAACAATTGGAAGCCCCGCGCTAATTGACGTTCTACCGAGATATAGTGACCAGAAACTCGCGACTTTAGACAGAGGCATCTACTAAAGACAAATTTGGGCACGATCGAGTGCTTTTGTGTGATATATTATTGATGACCGCAATCCACTAGAATTGGGAGGCTCTGCTGTTTGTGTAGCAGTCAACGTTATTATTCCTAAAAGTAGTATCACTGCCAGTAACGAAGTTTCCAGCAATCAAATCAGCAGCCGTCACACTCTTATTGGCCGGATTGTTCGGGGAGTCTTTTGAATCTAGATTCAATATCCGCTTGACATTACAATCATCTGTTTGCGTATCCTCATCATCTGGAAATGCTGACCCTAGAATTCTCAAACGAGCCTTGGCATACTCGTCTGCACGCTCTTGGTAAGTTTTCATTGACTTTTTGTTGCTATTACTGTTCTTCACTCCATCAATGGGTGAAGTTTGTTGCCAATGAGGGTGAACAGGTGATATCGAACTAGTTGAAACGTTTTGTCCCTGTTTTGTGTAGCGATCATGTTGAGATTGTGGGGTACTTGTCGTCGCGGCCAAGGCGGCTTTGTTTCTGGAGCCCTCTAGAGCAACCTTGTAGGTGACAGGCTCATTACTCGCCGACCTCGTCTCAGTTCGTGAGTCGATTGGCAAACGTTCCCCGAGCATTCTCGAGAGGCTACTATTTTTGTTCTGGTGTCCGAGATATTGACCATCAAAACTTGTTCCTGCGGCCACATTTAAAATAGGTTCTATGACGGTGTTCGATTGAGACTCCTGGCTGGCAGCAGGTTTTGGTCGCTTTAGAATTTTCATTTGCGTTGGTGGTCTGCATTGCACACCGTTGGAATTGGTCCCTGTGTCTTCGAGAGTTACTCGGATCGGTCCTCTTGAGGGCAACATGATTAAAATTTTCTGATTCCTATCGTTGCATAGAGTGAACCCGCTGAGGGAGTTGGGCAAGCTTATGACTTGTTGGATAGAACTGTGAATGACATCAAAATAATATCACCATATATAATCAAATACAATAACGTTGCTAGAGGGATGTTTTGGGCGAGGATATGAAATACAACAATGAATAGTAACAACGATAACAAAGTCCGCTCAGCTGCCACTAGAGATCAGGGCTAGTGAATGCTTTGTAAGGAAAAGCGGTATGACTCGACAAGCTTGTCGTTCTCTTTCCTCAAACCTCTGTAGGCTTGTCTGAATGCCTAGACCGCCCGTTCAACTGCTTGCTTACTTGCTAGCTAGCTAGCCTCCCTGCCTGCTTGGTAGCCCTCCCGCTTGCCCTGATCGCCCTAATTACAAATCCCTATGCTCTCACCTCGCTTTCTATTGTGTGTGAGAGATGGGTTACAAGATTGAGGGATAGGTTCATAATTTATAGCGATCGAGAAGAGGTGAGCGTGTGTCAGATCAAAGGTAACGGCGCCACCAGTGTGGATCTTTTTCTTCGGTTTGGTAGGCAGAATGGGAGCAGCGCTTGGTGTGAGCGCTATTCTATGCGTTGTAATAGTGCTTCTTTGCCTTGACTGAGTTAATAGTTAGAAAACAAGCTCCATTCATTTATATTCTTTTTTCCACTTACTTCTCATTACTTGATTCTTCTTCAATCGGCTAGCTCGCAAAAGTTAAGCCTGCTGAAGCCGATGCAGAGGTAGTTTTGGATGTAATAGTTGCAGCTCTGTTGGTAGGTAGCCGACTCCACCAGATCAGCACAATTCTCGCTAGTTAGCTCGCTCCAATCACGCAATTGAAGTTGGATGGCGTTTGTGTGAGCGAGCGCGCAAACAGCTGAGAAATTTATCTAACTCTCAACCGTCCAAGCTGAAGCTGTGGGACTTGTTTGTTGTTGCAAATGGTCTACCTGCCCCTGGCTGTCGTCCATCCTCCTGGCGCTCTGTCAGCCGTTCAGCCGCCGCTAATGCTGCCCTGTTGTTGTCGGTGCCGCTGCTGCCACTGCTGCCGCCGCAACCACCGCTACCCTCGCACTCGCCAGCCTGCTGCATATGGTGATCGTCTATTTCCCATGGGCGAATGCGCAAGCTTCATTGTATCTTATAGAAGAAGAAACATCCTCGGTAACTAAATCTAGCTCGCTGTTGTGTTCGTTCGCTCTACTTCTATTCTAAAACTAGCCAACATGTTAAATTCTATTTCCTTGATTCCGTATTAAGAGTTAATCGCGAGCTTCAAGGAAGGAAATTCAATTCTCACCTGAGCTCTGTTAACTTTATTTGAAAGTTTTATCTGCTCCACACAATCTTATTCAAATCATCTCATCTTGTGTTAATCTTGCAAAAGATAGCGCTCAATAAGTTATTGCATTTAAAAACAAGTTGACGGGGACGCCTCTCCCTTTCCCTTGATCACCTGTCAAATGCAAGCTTGTTTTGTAACACCGACTGACCATTATGAACCCACCCAAACAATCAACTCAATTTCAATCTGCCAAATGAATCGCGCATCTCCCGGCAATCATCATAACCTCCTCAATATTTGTTACAAAATCTCCACCTTGGATCTTCGAAAATTATTGATTATTTATATTTAATTTGTAAAATTTTGAAAAACCGTAGTGCCAACATATTGCAACACTCACAGGTACAAGCTCGACTACGGAATCCGTGATCAATTCAACCGTCTACTTACCCCCAAGCTAAACAAGAGTGTCATTCCTACAATGTCCAACCATTCTGAGGACACAATACTCTGTCCTGTGAGCGAAAGTTTTTGGGAGCCAGGCAATTATAAGAAGACGACAAAGCGTATAGAGGACGGGTTCAGACTATGTAATGATCTAGTGCAACTAATACAAGAGCGTTGTGATATAGAGAAGAACTACGCTAAGAATCTCCACAATTGGTCTAAGAAGTGGAACGAAACTATTAGTAAAGGTCCAGAATATGGGACAACAGAAGCCGCTTGGAAAGGCATACTGTCGGAGGCAGACCGATTGAACGAGCTGCACTTGAAAATCAAGGATAAGCTCATGGATGATGTTATCAACGAGATCAAACAGTGGCAAAAAGAAAAGTTTCACAAGTCAATCATGCAGATAAGAGAGAAAAAAGAGATCGACGAAGAATTCAAACGTGTTCAGAAACCTTGGGCCAAATCCTTAGAAAGAGTCAACAAGTGCAAACACGACTATCATTTAGCCTGTAAAAACGAAAGAACTCTCGCCAATCAAGAACGTAACGCTTCTAGTGATACCTCTATATCACCTGATCAGGTAAAGAAAATCAAAGATAGAGTTGCGAAAGCTAGAGAGGAGGCTGCAAAGAGCAAAGAAAAGTACGAACTAGCCCTAAAGGAACTAAGCCAGTACAATCCGCGATACGTTTCAGAGATGACGCAAGTTTTCGAAAAGTGCCAAGAGATGGAAGAACATAGGCTCAATTTTTTCAAAGACATCCTCTTCAATATACACGATTGTCTAAATATCTCAAAAGATCCCGACTTACCGGTCATATACGAGGAATATCGACATACATTACAGAACGCGGACGCTACCAAGGACTTGAAATGGTGGTCAAACACATATGGCGTCGGGATGAGTATGAACTGGCCACAGTTCGAGGTGGGTGTCTCCATAAACTCCAGCCTTCTAATTGATACTTTATCGAATCCTCCGACTAACCTTACTGTTCTCTCCTTTAGGCATTCTCTGAGGAATTCCGAGAGATTATCAAAGATCCTAAAGCGAAAAAGATAAACTGTTCCAGTGATGGTATAACTCTCATCAATCAACACAAGTTCAATGAAGAACTACCCGAGTGGGTTGAGAGTTTTACAACGAACGATTCGTTGATCGATAATGGTGAGCCCGGCGTTTCTGTGAGGGCTTTGTACAACTATGAAGGCGCCGAGGCCGATGAGCTTTCTTTCAAGCAAGGCGACGTTTTTGATAAGCTAGAAGATGAGGATGAGCAGGGCTGGTGCAAGGGTAGAAAGGATAATCGTGTGGGTTTATACCCAGCAAACTATGTTGAAGTGTTAACAGATAAGGAATGACGAATTACACATGATCGCCGGTCGTGAAATCTACATGCCAAAATTTTAGAGAGTAAATTTTATCTCACAACTAGATTTTGATTCTGAACCTCGGCGTTCATTCTTAAGTACTAGCTAGGCACAAGGTGGCTCGCATCTAAAATCTCCAGTCTTTACCTGGAGTGTTTGCACCGTTATACGATGGTGTCTTGTGCTATCGAGTATCACGCATGAACCGCTGATGGTCTTGCCAGAAATCGAAAATTGTATACTGACGTCACCCGGCGTAGATGGTCCGTCATTGAGATCAAATCGCGCCAGGCAGGACGTCACAGCATTCGAGGTGGATTTAGATATCAGCTCAGTCAGGTTAGCGAACGACCAGGTCAATTTAGACTCCAATGGGTTCCAGTTTGCGTCAGGCTTGCTTTGGTATGAGGTAACATCTCCATTCACGTGCATACTTATCTTAAGGTTTTTTATATCATCGCTCGATATTCCAATATCACTTGGAATAGTTTCCAGGAATTTTACGTCCACTCTTACCTTTGTTATATTCAAATCACACAACCAATGTGCCAGCGCATGTAGTGGACTTACACGTGCCAGCTCGCAGGTATCAGTAATTTCCTGCTCTTTGTCTTGAGACCCAATGAGATATTCTAGCAGCGCCGGTAATATAAAGTACTTAGCGCTTGAGTGGTGTACATATTGCTTCTGAACAAAGGCTCTGACCGCCTTCATATCAACAGAAAACTTTCTCATTGAGTTCGAGGTTACAAACGGCTGGGCGTTACCGTTGCCTTCCCTCTCCCTGACAAACTCCTGGTTCACCCTGAATTTGTCCCAGGATGTTGAGCATACGACTGTTATTTCAAGATCAGACTCCAGGACTGAGTTAGCCATGTACAGGATGTTAGTTGGCACGGCCATCTTGACACGACCAATCAGACTGGCACGACCCCCACCTTCTTTGCTTTTGTGCAACATCGCATTGAGACATTCTTGTACAACAAAAGCGACCGGTATTTTCGTGGCTGATCGGTCGTCAGCTGAGGCCCTCTTCAGGTCGGGAACAGTTTTGGGACTAAGTATACTTGAATTTAACGGATTCAAGAGATCGTTAGGCGCCAATTTGTGAGCGCTGAGTTTGTTGGAGTAAGGACCACCGAACCCCTCCATATCTGGAAGGCTTCGCTTCGGCATAGAGACATCGAGGTCGATAATTTGGTTGACCGGAACATGGTGGTTAGTGCCATTCGTCTGGCTATTGTCGCTGTTGCTATTTGGTCTCACTCCCAGAGGTTCTTCCGAGAGAACTAAATCATCAGGGAAGATGACAGAGCTTGTAGTAGCTATCTGCGGCACAGTAGTTTGATCGGTTATTGCAATATTATTCAACTGCAAGGTACTTTGGTGGTGCCGACGAGAGTTTGGTTTTACCAGGTTGACATTTGCTAGAGACTTCCATGTTCCAACTGTCGCTCGAAGTTCGTCGACAGAGGCACTAATTTTGCCCGGCGTTACTTGTGCGATTGGTCTGATCTTGATATTGATCTTCTTTGTTGCAAAGTCATCGTCATCGTCCCAATCTGAGTCACTGTCGTCATTAGATTGGGCTTTGCTCGTGGTTTGTGGTGCAATCATTGGGTCTTAGACAATTTGGATCGGAGAACGTGAGTCGTTAGCTGGTGTATCACATAGGTATGCCAGTTAAAATTCACAATATGCATTCTGATCCGATCATGAGTTCAGCCTGACATTCTGGGCCAGCCAGCTACAGAGTTAATATAATATTGGCACAGATGTGGGGTCTCAATTGTGGTACAACGAAGGTAGTTATGGTGAAAGACGAATTCATGGAGTCAACACCGATAAAAAATCCACCTCCACTCGTGAAGTGTAGTCACGCCGGATCACGTTGAACAATTAGTGTTTATTTTTGGTTTTGAGTTTCGCAGACTCTTGTAATTCTTCTCTGTACGCACTGAGAGTATCTTTTATCGGATTATCGGACTGACGTTGCAGATTATGGAAAGATCTATGTTAATTGACTGCCTTTTATTGTAGTTAGTTAGTAAAGCATTCGGGCGACAGTGTTGATGTCGCTGTTACAATTGATAAATCACTCCATGCTCCCAATTTGTCATTGCAGATGAGAGTGTGGCGCAGACCTCACTCTTCAATTCAATTATCTACACCATTCACCCCTGATGCATCATCAGAATGCGGAAAGCACCAGTCTTTACGTGCATATCTAGAGGAGGTTGATAGTGGCCTCGCATCCTGAAATTATGGTTTCTCGCTTAGGACTATCAAACCGAAGTGACCGAGAAACAGAAAGGACAAGAGCTCGTCGCTCTGACGTAAAATTTTGTGTCTTGGAGTTGAAATCTGTCAGGATACCCAGGAAGTTCCATAAATTTGAAAGCCAAAAACATTTTATTCTTCAAAACAACATCCTAGAGGCCCGAATGACGTTGAGAGTATTTTCAACAATGTCTTTTACCAGATTTGAGCTCATACCAACTCCATTCAGGTAGGAAGTTAAATTTGTGCAAATATATATGTCGCGCTTGATATCCGTTTCCAGCGCTACTTGATTTGGCAGTGAGTCGTTTGATTTTGATGGGCCGTCGGCGGCTAACATGGGACGAGCTAGAACGAAATCGTCAGTTGTAGACACGCCCAAGCTAGTGTTCTGTAAGAGCGGATTACTAGTGGTGGCAAAAGGGCTAATCAATCCCTGCTGATAGGATGATGTTCTTGAATTAGGAATATCTGTCATTGATCGCTTGCCCGGCCCATATAAGTGGGATAAAGCGCTCGGATTAGGTACGACGCCCGTTGTTTGAGTTAGAGGATGGAACGGGTTCCTAGATTCGGTCGCGCAAGACAATCTCTCTCGGCAATGAGATGGGTGCTCAGTGATGGATTTCGGTTCGATTGACCGATAAACTGAGATGGATTTTCTCTTGCTCGCCAATGATTGGTAGTTTGCGATTGGACTGAGGCTAATCTTGAAACTATTGTTGTCCGGGAATTCGCTCTTGGGGTGGAAGTTGTTCGAACTAAAACTATAACAAGCCTTATCAACAGTTTCATTATAAACTTGGTCTACATTATCTGATACCGATTGTAGATTCTTGAACTGAAATAGCAGTTCGTCATCATCTAGACTGTTGGTGGTTTGTTTGCGAGACAATCTGATGTAATAGCGCCAATTGTAGGAGTTGAATCCCCAGTGACATACATCGTTTTCTTTCGGGCCATGCGTATGCCCGATGAATCTCCTCGGCGATAGCATAACATGACAGGTTGCGCACTCAATACATTCCAGTCCTGGACTTCTGAGAAGGGAGGGATAATAGAGACCGACGCATTTTCCAAAACAACGGTGATATACTCGTAGTATTAGGGTTGAAGTGACAGCTTTCGCTAAAGCTAAAATAGGATTCTGAGCCTCTGTTCCGAAGAAGGAGCCCATCTTGTCAACAGTTGCCTCTAAACCCTCGTTCTTAATGTGCCGGGTCTCCAAGTTTGGTCTAACAAAACTAGCCAACGTCTCCTCACGGACCTTACCCGACACTGACTCTATGGCTGTGCCCTGATTGCATCGATCGTTTTCAATAATATTATTGCACTTGTCTATCATGTTGTCCGCCTCTAAACGAGCTGTTGCTTGAAGGGTTTCAGTGTTGGCAACTTCAAGGTGGGAAAGAGGTCGAAAATTAGGGAGCTCTGGTTGAGTCGCAATTGTTGCGTTTGTTGAACTATCTTCCAAGTGCTTATCAATCGAATTGGATTTGGGGTAGTTTGTAAAGTAATTGAGATTGTTTTTGGAGCACAAGTCGACAATATCGCCCCGTTTAATGGGAGAGCATTGCTCAAATAGCCAGAGACAGATTCTGTCCGCGTCCGTGCGCTTGATCATCGGACAAAACTTCGCATCAGGTGGCAACACGCTGGCCTTGACAAAACCTTCAATCTGTTTTGCGGAGGCTGGCGTAAAACTTATCATTGATTCTTCAAACTTTTCAACAATCCTAGTGAGTGTGAACTTTCGCTTGAGACATTGCAGTAGCTGAGGCAAGCAGAGGTAGGGTTCGCCAGAAATAGAGTAGGATGCGATTCGATAGACTTCGAGCGTCACAAAGACCGGCAAGTCAGCGATGGTTTTCACCAAGTGGCGTCCATCTGCGCTTTCCTGTTGTTGCGGTTGCTGGCGCTGTTGCT
>ENA-UOVY01000084-UOVY01000084.1-plant-metagenome-genome-assembly--contig:-NODE-84-length-56372-cov-635.167303_pt1 | contig 56372 bp, 39 predicted proteins | sample MGYA00249840_ERZ761561 | MGnify/ENA primary metagenome ERZ761561 (study PRJEB28882, sample SAMN05720143) | plant metagenome | isolation source: Guanajuato, Mexico | place: Mexico:Guanajuato, Mexico...
GCTGAGCCGAGCAGTACTGAGCCCTGTTCAGCTGAGTTCAGGCCGGCTGAGTTTGGTTGAGCCGGGCGGCCAACGAGTGGATCACGTCGCGCTCGTGTGATATATTCGCGGCTCTCGCTTCTGCGCGCTCCTGTTGCGCCCGCCGCCATGTCGGCCACTCGGAGCTCCACTGGCGCGTGATTCAAACTTGCGCACGACCGCCGGCCCAAGTCGGCGCCCCGACTCCATTGTCTCGCTGGCTCGAGCCCAAAGGCAAAGGCAAAGGCAAATACGCGAACGCCGCCCGCTCCCAATTAGGGCCCATTTGTTGCCGCTACTCCCGTTTCAAGCCGGCGCCCGATTCGGGCTCCTCCGCGGCTAAAATGCGAGCGAGCCTCTGTTTGCTTTGGCCCCTCCTCTCCACTTGACGGCCAGCAGTCGTGCCCGCCATTCAAAGCGGCCCGCCCGCCGCTGCAGCGGGCCGAGCAACTCAACGCCCGCCGCCAGCCAGGAGAAAAGGATTCGCGCTCTAATTCACTTAACAGCATCCGCTCGACACTTGTTTGTCCAACTAATTAAGCGGCCGCGCTCGATAATTGGCCACCTATTTGCCGCGCAAACCCTGCGCTGGCCGCCAACTTGAGGCGGGCGGCTCTATATTGTGGCCGGCGGCGCCGCCCAAACTGGCCGCCGGTCGGCGCAACCGCCCAAAACCTGTCGCGCTGAGCTGGCCATTGTTGGCGCCTGAATCAGCTAGCGAAGCAGCAACAACGGCAGCGGCGGCAGCGCCAGCAACACCAACAACAGTGCCACCAGCACCAGCCGCTCGGCCGGCGAGCGCGCACGCAATATGCCATTCGGACAAGTGTCGCCTCAGCCGCCGCTCAACTCAAAGAGCCTGCGAGCGAAACTTACGATTAGGCGCCCACGAGGAAGCTGGCCGAGCAACAGGTGCTCAATCAGGTGTCTGAGCTAATTCGCGCGCCAACTTTAAGCGGTGGCGGCGGCCAAGAGCTGGAGGCGGCGCATGCAAATGTCGATTGCACCTTTGGCGCGCGCCCGCTTTGCCGCCGCCGCCGCCGCCGCCGCCGCCGCCGCCGCCGGAGCGGCTCGCACGGGGCCGGCAATAAAAGCGGAGGTGTCCACGGGCTGGGCCCAACCTGTTGCCCGTCGCCTCGAGTGGCCGGCCGCGCGGAGCTTGAGGCCGGCGAGCGGCGGCGGCGGCCAGAAGGTGGGAAGCGGATTGAAACAGCGCGTGCTGGCCGCGCCAAGGGGCCGCCCACTCGAGCGGGCCGCCAGACAGCATCGGCGGCACGGTAGCAATTTTCAGACTCCCTGCCCGACTATATCGCGCGCGAGCAGAGCTTTATTAGCTCCCGCTTTATCGGCTCTCCAACCGGGATTCAGGTAGCGAGCGCGGCGGCGCATGCGCAGCCGAAGCGCTCGCAAACCAGCCTCACCTGGCGCTCCACTCCGCTGGCCAACAAACTCGCCACTCAAGCGCACACTCACCAGTTGAATCGCACCAACCAAGCGCAACCTATAGTGTTGAACAAATCGCACGCACAAGTCTCGCAGGCGATCGCTGCCACAGCAGCAACAACAACAACAACAACGACATCAACAACAACAACATCAACATCAACTCGAGCAGCAAACCAAAACAAGGAGGCGAATCATGGCTAAGTCAACTAGCTCGCTAACGAGCTGCTCCTCCTCCTCGCCAAGCTCCTCAAACTCATCGCGCTGCTCTCTGAACCAAAAGCTCAGCTTGAAACTGCCAACCCCAATCGATCGGCGGAAGCGGCTAGCTGCAAATGCGCGCGAACGAAAACGGATGCACCTGCTCAATAAAGCGTACGATCAGCTCAGACAGAGACTCATAGATGCAGAGAACAAGTCCAAGTATGATGTGCTAGTTCAAGCAAAGGAGTACATCCAAGCCCTCGCGACAATATGTGAAAAGTTTGATCGTGAAAACCCACAGCACCAGGCCAAACAGCTTGAAGGCCAAAGCCAGGCCCAAAAGCACACCATTGGCCGAGCTTCCGAGTGTTGCGAAACGGTCCAGACGGCGCCCGTAGACATGAGCCGGTGCAATTTCGGACACCAACAGCAGCAGCAGCAGCAACAACAACAACAACAGCTCAAGGCCGAGACAAACATCAAGCCAACACAGAGCCAGCTAGCCGAGAGCATCAGGAGGAGCTGCATGCGCTTAACATGACATCCGGCCAAACCAACGAGAGGAGTAGCCCGTACACCTGTTTCTGTTTGTACATCCACAATCTGTAACTCTTAATTCAACTCTTGATAACAAGCACAACATTACAATCACGCCTACTAAACTTTGTACAAAGGTTGCAAGCCGATCATTTTGATGATGAACTCCAACTGAATGAACGAGCATTTGAACAAACTCACTCTAGTCCTAGCCTTCACTTCATCTTGCTCGTCCAACACTCTCAATGAGTCAGAGCGCCGAGCCCTGTTGATTGCCCTGCACAACCTGAGCCCATGATTAACCAAGGCACTCGGATCCAGTGACCAGTATGAATGGTGCAACGCTGAATCCAACTCGTCCATTATGCTGATCAAACTTGAACCCTCGACGCAACCGACACTTTCGGCGTCCAATTTGTCCTCCCTCGACACGATTGGTTCAATACCTTGAGATTTAGCATTCGTCAGTAGACTAGCTAGACGCGCCAGGGTTGTTTGAAAGTTGATTCCAGATCTAGTGTTCGCTGACATCACCTGGCTCCAGTCAAATTCGTAATGTTTTGTTCTCAAATTTCGCATATCGAACACAAACAGGGCGGCTAAGGCCAAGTTTCGGCCGACATACTCAACCTCAGTCTCGTCTTTTACTTTCGTTGTGGGCGTGTTGCGGGTCGATTTGATGAACTGCGCTGTGGCCTCTTCGATTATATCAGATAGGAGTATGTATTTGCCAGAGCGCGTGCTCATGCCCAAAACCTTTCCCATCTTAACATGCAAAATTTCGTCTCTGGCCCACTCATAGTTCATATTATGCAACATCTCAATAACACAGTGAAAATGCTTCTCCTGATCAGCTCCAACCACATACAGCATCCTATCGAAATTAAACTTCTCCTTACGCTTGATTGCAGCAGCTACATCCCGACTAACATATAGGCTTGTTCCATCAGATTTCTGTACAGGTACCTCGATCATCTTATTGTTTTTCACTATTTGCGCAACTTTGACGCCGTCCTCGAGAGTCCGCGTAAACTTGCATTGATCCATCTGTTTGACAATCTCCTTTGAGTAATCCGCAAAATCGGATTCAAACTCGAACGCATCAAATCTTACGCCAAGAATTGAATACGACCGCCTGAGCTCCTCCATTGAGAGCTGCTTCAGGTGGTTCCATTTCTTTAGCAATTCGGGATCATCCTTGTACTCGAGAGCTTGAAATCTGAGCTTAGCTCTCTCGTAGAACTCGTTGTCACATTCACCCAATTCATTTGCCTTCACGTATGACTCGAGAACGCGCTTTAAACACAGATTCGGCTCAGTAGTGTTGCTGTCTTCAGTCGCGGATTGCTCTAATCCCAAGCTTAGTAGACCGTACTGTGTACCCCAATCGCCAATATAATTCAATCTTGTCACTTTGTCTCCAATATACTGATGCAAATTAGCTAAAAAATTTCCAAGAATTGTTGACTTAAGGTGGCCAAAATGAAAGGGTTTTGCAATATTCGGTGAGCTAAAGTCTATCACAATTTTAGATGGCGTTTTATGGCCATGTGTCAACTCAGTCTCCAATATCGCCTCTCTCAGCGATTGAGAGTATTCAGTTGATGAGTGTAAAACGGACGTTATGGATTCTAATGAAGCTTTTTGTTGCACTTTGATAAGGACAGAGCTTCCATGGACGGGTCCTGATCTGACTGGTCTGACTGAGCGGCCGCCCGTCTCGTCTACGACAAATATCGACTCAATTGGTAGGTCATTGAGATGTTGTTTGAGAACGTCCTCTATCCTCTTCGCGTTATCGTTGTTAGTAGCCAAAACACGAAGGATTACATTCCTACCACCCAATAACTCGCCAAAGTCTTCGTCTACCACGTTTTTGATGAGCTGCTTGTTGAAAACGCGATCCTTGTAGCCACTTATTGGCCTCTTAATTAGTAAATCGCCTAACAGGAACTTAACCTTGGACTTGATACACATTACTCGAGATCAAGAGGTGTGGCTCATGTCAATCAAGGTGTGTTTGGATTCACGAAAATCGGCTTGCTTTCTGAATCTAGACAATGAGATGGTACGTAATTGATGCTGCCTATACCTTACAAGGAGGCCGAAAATCGCACCAAATAGGCTTGTTGAGCTGAGGAAGGTCAAAAAATTGTGCCAGTTGGTCCGGTGAAATTTTGGCCCGGAAAGACTAATTGGCCTCTGGTTGTGGGAGGAATCGTTGGTTCCGTCTTTGAGACTGGTGCCACGTGATAAGGTAGAGGCGATGACCAATTGACTGTTGGTGAACCACTCCTCGATGATAACAATGATAGCGCAAACAATTATAAGTATTATAATGACGAAAATCATTCGTTTTGAGCTCAGAATCTCGATCATCTTCGTCCTAGTGATACAATATCCATGTTCCTAAAATATTCTATCTTGATTAAATTCATCTTGGGAAGAGTTGTTTCCTTTCTTTACCGCAGCTTTCGCTGAATTTACTGATTCTTTACATGTATCTGCACACGTGTAAGCTAGTTTTGTTTGCTCTCTTCTGTGGAGAGAAAGTCGAAGAATCGAAACTGAGTCTTTATCTACTTCAGTCCCTATTATGATCTAGTCCAGGAGAATCCAGAGTGTAGACTTCTCTAGAGCCTTTTATTAAGATGCCGAACTGTCCCATGTTAGAGAATAGGTGAAGAACAAAAACTGAATCAGCTCGATTGGTCGAGAACAGAATACAAGCTCAGCCGACTTGCGATGACTTGGTCCTCGTATTTGTTTTGGTTCATATCTGTATGTGCTCATGACAACAATATATAATCGGTTTCTCGAAAAGTATAACTCCCGAAATTACACCTCATGATCAAAACTGGACCACCATGTTCACGGGAATACGGACTAACCGCGTTCGCCTTAGTAGATGTTTCTCGCACCTGCCAGTTATGTCAAAAGAGATTGTGGATATTCTGCGCCCGAAAGACGGTCAAGTTTTCATTGATATGACTTTTGGTGGGGGTGGTCACACTAAGAGCCTGCTGGAAACAAACAAGGCTATCAAGGTTATTGCGGTCGATAGGGATCCAGTGGCCTTCGATAGGGCACAGAAGTTAGCCTCAGAGGTGGCAGTCAGATCAGAGAGGCTGGGAATAAAACAATCCGTGATACCAATACATGGCAAGTTTAGCTCTGTTAGTCGCAATATACACCTCAATGGAATCCCATATCATAGTGTGAATGGAATCATATTCGACTTGGGCGCATCATCTCTTCAATTCGATAATCCGGAGAGAGGTTTCTCGCTAAGTTTGAACGGACCTCTCGACATGAGAATGGATACAATGAATGAGTCTGATATAACTGCCGAGGACGTTGTTAACAATATGAGCCAATACAATTTGGCAAATATCATCAAAACGTTGGGAGAGGAGAGGCGATCGAGAAAAGTTTCCAATGCCATTGTCGACGCCAGAACTCTGCTCGGTCGGATAAGAACAACACGAGAACTGGCGAGAATAATTGAATCCGCTTCGCCCCCTGGTCTCGATTCAATTGGAAGATTTACTCACCCTGGTACTAAGACATTCCAGGCATTGAGAATATTTGTTAATAATGAACTCAATGAGTTGAACTATGCTCTGGATAAGATGCGCGAGTTTCTCATACCTGCCAACGGTGATGCAATCGATGGCGCTGGTCTTGCCTTAGTTCTCACGTTTCACTCGCTCGAGGATAGAATTGTCAAGAGACATTTCACAGGAATCGATCCAGATGAACCCATCATAAAGCATTTGAGCCAACATGATAGGATAAGAACCAACGCCCCTACGAGCAAGAAGGAAGTTGATGAATTCAGTAAAGGTGGAAAATGGAAACCAATACTAAAGCATGTTATGAAACCGTCAGAGGACGAGGTGATTATAAACCCCAGAAGCAGGTCTGCTAAGTTGAGGGCAGCTGCCCGCATTGCGTGACAACTGGAGTTAATCAAACACAAGAACTCTTTGTTTGACTCTAGACGATCCGATATCCCGATTCCTATGAGGTGAAAAATCGCAGTAAGATTAGCTCTCTAAATGCATCAAATCTAACCTAGACATGGTTGCGCCTTTTCTCGATAAGTCGTTGATGGACATAACTTATATACCCAGACAGTGTCTATGCCATGCCCAATCTCCTCTGTCAGGGGTAAATTCTTGAATGGGTATCTGCATGAGAATATCGTCTGGGGTTTCGAGGCTGATTCTTTGAGATACGTTTCCAACGGGTCCATCATAGATTCAACGCCGAAAATGCATATCGAATCGTAATTACTCAACGGAAATTGCCACAGATCTCGGTGGTAATACTTGATACGACGAGCTTGGCCATTCCGAACACTCGTCAGCCGCGAGTAGAGCACAAGAAGAAAGTTCAATTCAACCCCATGAACAAGAGAGAAATTGTCGTGAGTCGATGCCAGCCTGCAGATTCTCCCGTCGCCGGACCCAATGTCAATAAAGGAACTATTCTTCCTCGAATGGCGCTTGAAAGCTTCAGACAGGTTAGACAGCTGGTAATCAGTGGCCGGGAGGTATGGTAAGCAGTGTTTTCTTAGTGCTGGCAAGATAAATGGCGTAGCAAAGGCCACCATGAGTAACCCGGCAATACCAAATAGACCACCAATCCAGGGGCCGATTTTCGATCTCTTAGCGGCTCGTTGTTGGTTAATGTGATCCGAGTTTTCTCTCAGATATGTAGCCTGCATGTTTAGACAGTGAATTGTGGACCACGATTCTGTAGTCCGTATTCAACAACTATCCATGTCACACTGATTATCGTCTTTGAATCTGCCCTTGCTCACGGTGTTGAATTGAAAATGTAATGATTTTTTCAACCTCGAAAGTGTGGCTCATCGTAGTTGAATGTTAATCAAATACTATAGAATATTTAAACGCCTTGATGCTGAACCTGGACGCTTGCAATCACGACGCTTAGATCCCTAGGAGGTGCCGCATGAGATGGTCATGGATGTGGCAGTTATGAACCGTCTGGATGTGTGAAATCGAGCCAGCCCAGCGATGACAAGCTCGTGCAATCTACTTTCAATCCCGATTGCCAGAACCTGGAGTGTCGACATGCGGAGACGAAAGGCTGAGGACGAGCACGATTAATAAAAGTGCTCCGTGTGTCATAACTCCCTCAAAGTGCTCTCATTGTTAGGTGTAACATATTGAACAAACCGTAGCAGGATGGCCGGATGAAAGTAACCTGAGGATAAATCGACGTTAGGCCCTCTAGGATTCGTGGCACATGAGGGGCTGTCGTTCTGGCCTCACTCTGGGTAAATATGGGAGGACAAATTGTAGTGTGGGAATTGACTTCCATTTATTTATTTTCAAACTAGGGTTCGGAAGGAATCATGGTCGCCGCGTGATCAGCGCGGGTTCTTGCCGCCACCACCCAATGGCGGTCGCCTTTTCGTCCCGAAAGCCAATGGAATGTGGATCCACATAGCGCGAACTTGCGTCCGAAGTTTCGCGAGTAGGCGTGTCAGACGGGGGAAAGTGCTTGAACCGCCAGGGGTCGCTCCAGTGGAGCAAATGCGGTCTTTGGAATAATAAAATCTCGTAAACGATAAACAACAACAAACACTACTGTAACTATTATCATGGCATCGATTCGCGATTCAACTCTTCCCTCTGTCTATTTCCCAAAAAAACGCTTGCTATTCCTTGAGATGAAAAATTCTATGGGAGCGAGTTCTGCAAGACAAGATAAGATTCAACAATATTAGTTGGTTCATTCACCAGTGGAACGCGCCCTCAGGCGCGCCATATAGAATCTGCAGCTCGCAACATTATAAACTCCCGGCTCATAGTGGCCAACTCTCCTCCTCAGCCCTAGTTTTTATTACAAAACTCAACACAGCTGACCCTTGGATAAAATATGGATGCTGTCCTGGCATCCACCATAGACATACTAGAGGATGTTGTCAAACTACCAGATTGGCAGTCAGAACTGGCTTTCACTGAACCACGACATGCGGAATCAGTAACAGGCCTCCAACCGATCGGAGGCTCATGGAGGTTGAAAGAACGAGTCAAGACCGTTTCGGTGGCGCTTGTTCTGTGCTTGAATGTCGGTGTTGATCCGCCGGATTTAGTGAAAATTGAACCATGCGCTCACCTAGAGTGCTGGTTTGACCCCCTCTCTGAGGAGCCCCAGAAGGCCATTGAATTTATAAGTCTACAATTGGAGAAGCAATACGAACAATGGCACTCTAGGGCAAGATATAAGAAATGTTTAGATCCAACAGTTGACGAGGTTAAACGTTTGTGCACTTCATTAAGACGGTACTCTAAGGAAGATCGAGTCCTTTTCCATTATAATGGTCATGGAGTACCAAGGCCGACGCAAAATGGTGAGATTTGGGTGTTCAACGAGAAGTATACTCAATATATTCCTTTGGCTATTTATGATCTTCAACAATGGATGGGCGCGCCATCAATCTATGTTTTTGATTGCTCATGTGCAGGCTCAATCGTTTACTCTTTTCTTGAGTTTGCCAAGCAGCACAGGCGTGACTATGAGATGGAACTAATTCAATATAACACCTACAAGCAAAGTCAGCAACAGATGATGTCAAGTTCTAACGAGGATATACAAGGCTCACATCAAGCCAACGGTCAGAATCAGAACAAAGACTTACCGGAACTCGACATTAGGCGCACTAACCCGCAACAGTCTGAACCCCAAGAGCTTGCAGTCAATCATAAATATTCGAGTCCGTCCCATGGCAAGGCCCCTCCAGTCAAACCTCCAGATTATGAGAACTGCTTTCAATTGGCGGCTTGCGAAGCTCACCAAATACTACCGATGCAACCTGATCTACCTGCAGACTTGTTTACATCATGCTTGACCACTCCCATTAAAATGGCTCTCAGATGGTTCATTCAAAAGAATGACCTTAGATTGATACCAAGAGTAGATTTGGATCTCGTGGACAAAATACCTGGAAGCCTGAGTGATAGAAGAACTATGTTAGGTGAACTGAACTGGATATTTACTGCAATAACTGATACGATAGCTTGGGATGTGCTGCCGAGAGATCTTTTTCAAAGGCTCTATCGTCAAGATCTTCTAGTTGCAAGTTTGTTCAGGAACTTCCTGCTTGCAGATAGAATTATGAGAACCTATGATTGCACACCTGTCTCACAACCGAAATTACCTAAAACTTATCACCACCCCATGTGGCGAGCCTGGGACATGGTTGTTGACCTCTGTTTATCCCAATTGGTCGATGTACTTGAAGAAAAGGCACCCTTTCGAACAAGCACCTTTTTCGCCGAGCAGTTGACCGCTTTTGAGGTTTGGTTAGATTTAGACCATAGTTCAAATCAACAACCAGACCATCAGCTGTTACCTATCATCTTGCAAGTTCTATTAAGTCCAGTTCATCGATTACGGGCCCTCGATCTGCTGAGTAGATTTCTAAATCTGGGCCCCGGAGCTGTGAATTCGGCTTTATTCGTTGGAATCTTCCCATACGTACTAAAACTCCTTCAGAGCAATGCGAGAGAAGTTAGGCCTTTCTTATTATCAATCTGGGCGAAAATATTAGCGATTGACCGTCGATGCCAGGTCGATCTTGTCCGTGATCACTACCACCGATACTTCCTGACAATATTATCTGATGGCTCCTACGACGCCCACTACCGCACCATGGCTGCCTTTGTGATGACTTGTATTGTCCGTGATTATCCTGTTGGCCAAGAGGTCGCCTATCAAGCTAATCTGATAGCGTTCTGCTTGGAGCAATTAGACGATCCAGATCCAATGCTGAGGAAATGGCTAGCTATCTGCTTAGGCACATCGTGGGACAATTACGAGGATGCTAGGTGGTGCGGTGTCCGCAGTTGTGCCCATGAAAAGCTGTATTCAATACTTGATGACCCTGACCCTGAGGTCCGCGCAGCGTCTGTTTACGCTCTCGGGACATTCATAAATAGCAGCTCAGAGCGCACCGATCACGCTAATACCATCGATCACAGTATTGGTATGAAATTGGTGTCAGCTTCTATATACGACTCTAGTGTACTTGTTCGTCACGAACTTGTCGTTGCTTTACAATATTTGGTGCTCGCGTTCGAGAACCAATTTTTGAAACTGGAGCAGGCTGCGAAAGAGGAGGAACGAAAGCTGAATGATGGTAAGTTGAAGAACTGAATGGTCAGCGCAGAGCTTGACGATGTTTATGCTAACTCCATTCCTTTGGCACTGTTTTAGAAATAACCTCTGGAGGGACACCACCATCGATGAATTCAGTTCGAGTTCATGCACCAGGTTTTTTATCACCTACCATACAAATCAACCGGCCAGTTTCAAAAAACTTCATGCGCAGTGAGTGTTTGCGGATTTTATCTATTCTTGGCCTCTCGGACTGGGTTCGATTCTCATTTATTTATTTTCCCGCCGACCGTTCTTTTTTCCCTTTCAACTTGCCCTCAACTAAGCGATACCAGAATACACGTGACAATCGCAATCTTAAGCTATGAGCTGGCCAAGCGTCACCCACAACTACGCCAAGCTGCCGTTTGACGTGAGATGGACCCGTACTGGCTGTTACTTATTCTTGGCTGTTCACAGCATAAGGGCATTCTGTGGCACCCAGTCCGATGGCACCACTATCACATTCTAGTTATCACTCTCACCTATCTGCTAACTTTTCTTCCTCCGTAAACTTGATGTTTGCAGACCACGATACAAGTCAAACACTTCATCATGGAGCCAATCTAGCACCTGCCACTAATATACCAAGAGTTAACTCGCTCAATGCCATCCCATCCGTGTTCGGCTCCGGATCGAAGATTGTGAGTAACGTATACCACGTCATCTGGAAAGCCATGTACACTCTGGCGGCGGACCCTCATCCACGTATCTCTTCAGCTGCTCAAATTATCATCGATGAGATAAGATCTCGCTTGTTTACCAGCATGTCCAGTGAATCCTTGAAAGAATCAAAATCGAATTCTTCAATTTCTGAGTCATCGTCGCCAAATACGGTGGCCACCTTCTCTATAAGCGAGTCACCACCATCGTCAACCACTACAACGTATGTCGGCAGAAAGAATGTCGGCGATGTTATCACAACATCAACGACACACACCTTCTCCTCTAGTCCAAATAGATCGTCCGAATACAATCAATGCAACAGAGATAATGGTGGCAACTCTCAGCCACACCCTCCACCCCCTCCTCCCATGCCCAACATCAACCAATCAAATATGAGCTCGAACCAATCCAACTCATCTCAGCAATTCTCGGCCAACAGTTCCAACGTTGAACGGATAACAAAGTCTGCAAACGTTGCCATCAATAAGGCTCGACGTTACATCTCAAATCGTGACAGCAACATCAGCGAGGACGATGTGAGATCCAATTTATCATCGCAAAAACCTCTAATAACTACAGATTTTGTCGATTGGTGCACAAAATACTTTGTCGACCCTGAAAACAACTTCAGTTCCGCGCGCAATTCCAGTAGTAGAGAGGAACAACAGCGCGAGTGGAGGATGCTTAGGGTCCTTTCCTATAAGAACGTATGTTTACGCGAGCTTATGGTTATAGATCCTATCAAATTCGGAGAGAAGGTTATCTCTAGCAAGGTGTCACAGGTTCCAAACCTTCTAGCCGTCCACCCATATGACCCAATAATGGTCATTGCGGGTCGTGAAGACTTCAGCATAATTCAATTGGATGGTCCTCATGTCAACAACTACCTCCACTCTGAATCATCGGGTCTCTCATCAATCATCTCATCCGCTTCGATTGCACCTAACCAAACTTTGATCGGTAGCAATGTTAACAATCATCATCACCACAATAACCATTATAGCAACGGCAACGACAGCCATTCGCATGATCTCATTGGCACGCAAAGAAATTGTCATTCAAGCTCTAGTCAGATAACTTCGTTACAACTTATTAATCCCCAATATAACACGCTTATATGCACAGGTAGCAGCGAAGGTTCAGTGAGAATTTGGCGCGCCTACAATGGAATCGACTACAGTTTCAATCCGCAACTTATCTCTGCCTTCCATTTAATGCCAGAGTTACAGTCTCATCGTCAAGGCTCTGGTATGATCTTGTTGTGGGACCAGCACCAGAGCCAATTTTATGCAACAAGTGATCAGAGCGACGTGAGAATAATCAAAGTGTGGGACGCAACGTCTGAATCAAAGGTTCAAGATATACCAACTTGCGCGGAATTTGGCGTCTCTTGTTTGTCAAGCGACGGAGAGCATTCAATTGCAGCTGGCTTCTTGGATGGGAGTATTAGGATCTATGATACAAGATTGAAGAAGACTGATTGCAGGACGTTCACATTCAGGAAACACTCGGAGAAGATTCTCACTTTGCACATGTTCAAGCCAGGTGAGAAACACATCAACCTAGTTAGCGGCGACTCTGGTGGCGAAGTCAGATTTTGGGATAAGAGAGCTCCGACATCAGTTAAACGTGTGGATGTTGGTCAAAAGATGAGCGTTATGAGCGTCCATCCCAACGCGGATGTGTTTGCTTGGTAAGTATTTGATTGAGTGACTTACATCATCCAGTACATGATCAGATAGATCAAGGCACCTAACCTCAGATAACACGATACAGTGGATTGAAATCTGGCCAAGGAATCAAGATCTACAATCTGGACGGAACCTCTCGTGCTGGATGTGTTATCAAATGTCAGGACAACAACACTTTTTTCACTAGTAGACATAATCCTACAGTAAGCTGCTTGGCCTTTCACCCCCTGAAAGTAAGTTTTCAACCGACTTCAATTGTTCCAAACATCATAAATGGCTAAATTCTAATAATTCGGTCCACTGTCGCTCTTTTCGAATCACAGGCTTCGTTAGTGGCAGGTTTCACTGATGCTGTCATTTCGATTTATTCCTCACGAAAAATCACATGAGGTTAAAACGTCCCAGGCAATTCAACTATGAAGCTGTACTTCTTCTGGTAGACTCGTAGGCAGCCCAAGTTTGCTACTAACAAACCTCGAAAACTGCCGCTTTTCATCCATGTTACCAATCAACAGCATCTCACAATCTTCTCCATATACTGAAATACCCGTCAGTGGGCGGACGTGTTCAAACTTGAACTCATAGTGCCAAGCCAAGTTGAAATTAACAGATGGACGGAAATGGATTTGGTGAATTCGGTCTCATAGAACAATATTCAGAATCTTTCAACGATGCCAACACATTTTAGGAATTGCCTCCCTCCAATCGCTCGATCACATTTCCTACATTTCTATTCAAACTGATACACTTATACTAGACGTTGTGCTTTTAATGGTTATAAAAAAGTGTAGCAAGCTTAGATCGCATATTGGCTGTGGTATGGACTGTTCGCAACTTGTGTGAGACTTATGGATACGAATTGGAAAATTTTGAATATATTGCACGACATACTCGGAGATGGAACACTAGCTCTATAACAAATTGATTGAATTGTCGGATGGACAAATAAATTATTCTTGTGGATCGACTAACAACAAGCTACCACTTTTGGCCCAATCTAGTACCCCTCTGATTCTTGTACTGATAGAGTCTCCCGAGCATCGTGCTCTGGCGCCAAGACAATCTCTTCATCATCGTTGGCTGGATGTGTGAATGATTCGCTCGTATAGGAGAATCCGTCAAAGATTGATTGGTCTATGTTCATCATGATTGATTCATCGGTAGGCGAAAACTCGGCCCTTTGATCAGTGAACTGTTTGTCGAAGTTTGAAACATCGAGCCGATCGCGAATCCTGGGCCTAAAAGGTGGCTGAACCTCTTTGTTTGCAATCTTGTCCCAATCGATGTGCCTGAAGAAGAGGTGTTTCCTTATTCCGGCTTCTCCTCCTCTATTTGGGCCGATTAGCCGTTTAGGTGAGGGATATGGGTCGAGGGAGAGAGGGGGGTCAATAGAGGAATAAGTTAGCGATCAAATGTATTTGTAGGATCGATGGTCAGCCCACAAAAATAGCGAGCGTGCGGTGAGCTACTCCAGTCGAGACTCTGTTAGGCAAACAAGATTGTTATTGACCAAGTCGGGCTTCAATCTTGAAGATGGCTGCAAGTAGGCGCCCGAGTTGATTCAAGGCAAAGACTAGTGCAAGGATGAATCGCGGAGCTCATGGCAACCGCGACAAATGGATGCATCGTGCAACGCAATCTTGAGGCTTTTGCCGTCGGATAATCATTACAGAATTCTTTTGTCGCAAGGCGAACGATAGACGCCTAGGCGAGCAGAGACGAGAGCCGAGATGGAGCAGAATGAGCTCACTAATGACTGGGCGCCATGGCGACTAGTGATGGCCGAGAGGAGGTCCTATCGCGATTCTAATGATAAGAGTTCCCTTTGGAACCGTAGTCGTCAATTTAATTCGATCCAATCGACTTAAACGGACTTATTTTGAATGCTCAATTCCCGAAAAGCGGGCCCGTCCTGTCTGGGCCTGAATTGAATCCAATTTAATCTAAACCCCTGTTGCCGTTCACATGCCAGCCTATGGGTCTGAATTTTTTCAGGAGTTGGCGGGCTGCTGGTTTGGCTTTCACAGGAGCAATCGCGTGCACTTTGGTTAGCCTAGTTTGTTGCAAACTCAAGCTAGGGGGAGAGAGTCTAAGCTACAGCTGGAGAAACTTTTGTGCAGCTACACGTTTTGCCTTCGTCAGAAGGCAATAGAGTTTGCTAACATGGCGCCAAAGATCCACCGCGAGCTCTGCCAATCCATTAACTGGTATCGGTAGAACCAGCGACAACAGCAGCCAAGATGGGTCAATCTCGCTCGCGCGCACCAAGATCCATCTTACTATCACTTCGACTCGTAATGAGAGTGGCGAAAAGAACAAGGCAGCCTGCCATTGGTCCCGGCTGACTCCACTCGTTTGGCCATAATTTCTACTAGCGCCAAACGCAACCCTCTCCACCGCCACCAACCACTGGCCGTCAACCATCGAGCGAGCATTGAATAATCAATGGTAGCAATTTCCCCTCTCTCGCCAGCCAAAAGCTAGAATTGGAGTAGGAGATTGTCTGTTTGCTTTGGCTTTCTCGCGCTAGCAAACTATGTCGAGGAGGCGAAAATTTAGGCGCGCCAATGTTGCCGGTTCGTTTCCGCCAAGACGCCATCGTCTCGGATGGTCCATTATTCGGTCCGGCACCTAGCCGGAGTCTGACAATCATGCCGCCACTCAAGCTGCTCCAGTTGCAGCAGCGCAAGCGGCTCACCGGTGGCCGTGCGATAATGTCGCCCATTAGGCCTCCCCAACTAAACCAAACGAGGACCCTGGAAGTACGGACGAGCTTATGTAGGTTGGGCGAAAACGTCATTCCTTGCTACAGTTGGCCCCTGGAGGCTCAGAGGCGCGCGTTTGCATAGCTACGCTCGGCAAGGCCAATGGAGCTCAATTTGATCAACCAACTGGGCCACCCAAAGCTCACCGCCCTGCTTGCGAGCCAGCCAACCAAATTTGAGGCTCCGATTTGCATGATATTGAATTATCGGCACATTTGAGCGACCAACCAGACAGCAGAGCCGCCAGCAAGGCAGGTGCAACCATCGGCCAGATTCCATTGAGAATAGAGGCGGGCAGAAGGGGAAAGAAGGGGGCTCGTTTTCTAAACAAACGAGCTCAGGGGCGCCTGTTGTCCAGTGTTGGCTGGTGGTTGGCGTTTGCACTGAAGCCAATTCTATGCAGCAGGGGCCAAAGCCGCAGCTACCGCCCCGTTTTGGCCGGCGCAGAGGGCGGCAGGAGCAAGGCCGGCGGGGGCGGCCATTGGATGCGGCACATAAGCTAGCGGGCCCATTGTGTGCTCGCGGCCGACGCGACACCGTGCAGCCATGATAACGGGCCAAAGGGGCGAATTAACGGCGCTCGCCAGCTAGCTTGCCTGCCGCCGGGCGCAGGTGGAGCAGAGCCCAGGTATAATTGGTTGGCCAGACAAGAGTTGAGCTGTCGCTGCTGCCACTGGTGTTTGCCTTGCTCGCCAAACAGGCAGGCAGGCATGCTCGAGCTGGCGAGTTTGGCTGGACAGGTGCGGGCTGATTGGGTGGTGGCCTTTGGAGGGAGCGAGAAAGGGGAGTGCCAATGGTGGTGTTAGTGGCGCCAGCGCGGCAAATCAATCGAAAGCCAGCGGAATTATCGCCAAACGACAAACTTAGTCGCCCAATCCCCATGCCAAGCCTGCAAGAGCAAACAAGCAGCCGGCAAATCCGCGCAAAGACCTCCCGGTGGAACACGCGCGCCTTCAGCTAGATGGGCGCCAATGGGGGCGGAGCCAAACTGGTTTACTGTTGACATGGCCGAACAGGCGCCATTGCGCACTATTGGCCCGTTAAACTAACAGCTTGGCTCTGGCGCCCACCGAAATGCACGCTGGCCTCAGCTCCTTGTCCGCATGAATATTGATCCGCGATGGGCGTGAACGAGGCCGTTCAGTCTCTGAGGGGCCAGGCTGCTAGCGCGGCCGAGGCGGCAGCAACGAGAGTATAGGTGGCCGCCTATGGGCGTTTGGTCCAGCCATCGAGGGAGCTCAACTTACAATTTTGCGCAACCAAGCCGCTCCTTATGGTTCTTGTTCAACATTCCCTTACAAATGTCTTTCGCCTCCTTGGACATGAACTTGGGATAGCTGACACTGTGCTCCAAGATTGCCATGAAAAGTTCCTCCTCGTCCTCGCCATCGAAAGGCGGCTGGCCAACGAGCATCTCGTAGAGCAAAACCCCGTAGGCCCACCAATCGACCGATTTGCCGTACGGCTGGTAGAGCAAGATTTCCGGACTTATGTAATCTGTGATGGTGGTGGTGTGTTTTTGGGTGGTTTCCTTGGCGTTAGGTTGCGGCCAATTGCTGGCTTTGGTTGTTTTAATTGGGCCCTCAGGGTGGCCCCCTTTCCGCGGCGCCCGTCTCAAGTGGCGCCCCTCCTGCCGGCAGAGGGGAGCCGCCACTTCCAGGCTGAGGGAGGAGTTGCACGAACTTCCTGCTCGAGCTCTCAGTGCCGCGGAAGCCAAGCAGGCGAGCTAATTTATTCCCGCCGACCTACAAATGACCCGCCGCCGCCGCCGCCGCCGCCAAGCAAGACGGCCACCACTCCATCCGTGCGCCCTCGTTTGGCTGCCGCCCTTTGGCGACAATCCTTTGCGCACGAATTAGGGAGTCGCCTCTGGAGTGGCCAATTTCAAGAGTTGGCGCCCGGAGCAAGATGGGCAGCAAGCAGATCAAATGTACTCACTGGCAACCAGGCGGTGATCGGGCCAAAACTAGGCCAGCTCTGGGCGATAATGGCGCCGCGCGAGTTGACGCAATGAGATTAGAATCAGCTTTGCACTCTGGATGAGCTCAGCAGTGCGCCAGGTGAGAGCCTAAGCGGCTGGCTGACGTTCAATCAGTCGGTTTGTCTGGCTGGCAAGTCGGCTTCCTTCTCTGGCCGCGCGCGCGAGCAACGTAGCCCCTTTAGCTAATCGACGTTCTGCCCGTCTGGCCGAGTTTGCCGCCCGCTTATAACGCTGCACTTGCTCCTAGCCCCCGCAAAAGTCCGCCAGCTTTACCAGGCAGCCACCTCAGGGCTAATCTTGCGTGACTGTCTTGCAAGATGTTGGCCTCTCGGCCGACTTGAGAGTTGTTGCGGCGGGATTGCGCGCAACCCCATTTGGGTCCACTTTGGCCCCCTCAAGTTGACCAAAATTGACGAGCACAAGCAAGGAGGGCGGCAAGGAAAGGCGCGCTCGCTTGTGAGGCTTCGTGACAAGCCCCTGTTATGTAAGTGGTTTCCAATCATAATAGAGCTCGGATCGCAATTGGAGCTCGCACGAGCATTGCACCTGGCCTCTTGCTTGCGGCTGATCGGCGGTCACGAGCGGATGCGGGTGGGCGGCCAGGGCAGCGGAGCTAGAAGGATCGAGCGCCGGCCGGCAAACCCATGACGGGCTGTCAGGAGTCAAGCTCGAGCGCGCAACTTGAGCCCTAAAACAGCGTCCAACAGCAGTGAAACGATTACGATGTTAGGATTCCCGGAGCGCGCTAACACTTACCTGGAGTTCCGCAGAAGGTGCGAGCATAGAAGCCGTTGTATATGTGCTCCTTGCACATGCCAAAGTCTGCTATTTTTATGTGGCCCTGCCAGTCTAGTAACACGTTATCAAGCTTCAAATCGCGATAAATGATAGCCTTCGAGTGCAAGTAAAACAAGCCAATCGCTATCTCGGCAGCGTAAAAGCGGGCGACTGGCTCCTTGAAGCGTCTGTACTGTTGAATCTGATACATCAGGTCGCCACCGTTTACGTATTCCATTACGAAAAACAAGCGATCAATTGTTTGGAAACAACTGTGCAGTTGGACCAGGAAGGGCGGCTTGTCGGCTAGGGCAAGCACCCGTTTCTCGACCATCGCGCACTCAATCCCGTCGTCCTGAACTATGACATCCTTTTTGAGTATTTTGATTGCATACAGTTGCTTTGTATCACGATGCTCGGCCAAGAGGACCTAATGTGAGCGTTGGAGGTTTGAATTTGTTGGGTTAAATAGAGAGCGACTTTTGTGCCGTCTCGCCGCTCGTTGATGGCTAAAAAATTTTCAAAATCTGCCAAGCTGATGCTCTGGCTAAGGAGGCAAAGGAGGTGCAAGAGGCCGAACTCTTCCGCCATAGAGAGTCTGGAGGCTAAGCTTCTAGAGCTCGCCTAAGTGAGAGCACGATATTCCGCTCGATTGAATCGCGCGCCGGCAGCGAGCTACAATCGACTGGATGGGCGGCTCGCAAGGCTTGTTACGATCCATTACTACTTACCACGCCAAAGGATCCCTTTCCAATGAGCCGGAGAAAGGAGAAATCCGTCACCGAGGTGCTAGAGGAGCCGGCGAGTCCCCTTTGATGGAGGTTGGCATTTTCATTTGTCGGAATAACATTATCAAACTTGTCAATGAGGGCGGAGGGCGCGCAATGTCGAGCGCCGCCCCCTTGGGCGCGCGGATCAATGGGAACATTGTAAAACTCGCCCTCCTCTTGCGACAATAGCTTGAACCAAGACTCAACCTGGCCAACCTTAATCAATTCGCTCACTCCAAAGGAGAAGGAGCCCATGAAGTCGTTTCGCGAGGTTCGATCGTAGTCCCAAACCTCTATTAGGAGGCGCTGGTCTCGATCGCTGCTGGTCAGCTTGTCGAACACAATCCGCTCGTTCCAAACTGGATTCAGGTTGTTCGAGATGGTTTTCGTTTTCTTCTTCCTGAGCGCCTGCTGGGGTGGCGCATGGGCGGACAGGGAAGCGGATTGGCCCGAACCCTTGACGTTTGCGTGATGAGGCTCCGGAATGAGCTTACACTTGACGTATGGATCCGAGAGGCCATTTGGGTCCATTGGCATCAGGTTTTGCGCTTGCAAAATCTCTATTGCAATTGAGAAATGGCTCTCGTGTTGCCTTTGGCCCCTCGAGCTGGAGGCCGAGTTTAAGCTGGCGCCGCTGCCGCTGCCGCCTCGGCTAGTGGTCTTATCACTCCTATTGGAACCAGTGGCGCTAGTTTGGGCCAGAGTAGCGGTAGCAGCAGTTGGAGCAGTGCAAATCTCGCAGCCACTCTCAAAGTCAACTTTGATTTTGAGCTTGAGGCGACCCCTCCGCTCGGTGTGATCGCAACCGCATAAAGGGGGCACATGAGCTTGGCATCGTTTGTGGACATTCATATCGCATATTCTACATTTCAAGCCCTGATGAATGATCCCGTAAAGCAAGGAGCCGCAGTGATCACAGAAGGTTGGCGACCCAAACGAGTGTACATGGAACTCATGGTTTGCCTTAAACTTTGACAGCTTGGTCATATTTTGTACGTGCTCGTCGAAACCGGGACAAACGAAGTTAACAAAATTGTGGCATCGCTTATGGACCACAAAGGAGCACGACTGGCACTGGTAGCCCTGCTTTCCAACGCCCCAAATAAAGTCCTTACAGTGCGAGCAGAAGGTTGGCTGCTTGAAGAATCTGGCCACAAATCGGTGATTCTTTATCAAGGAGATGTGTCGCTTCTTAAGCGCGCCCTTTCTAACTCGCGTCTTAATGGCCCCCGTCTCGCAGGCAGCCTGCCCGTCTGCGGCCATGCTGAGCCGCTCCAGTCCAAAGTCGTCATCCGTCTCCATATGTGACGTTTGCAGCTGCTGGTTGTCACCGATAATGGCAGCTGTAGTTGTGGTTGCGGCGGCGGCGGCAGTTTCGGTTGTGTTGGTGCTCTCAGTTTCAGTTTCAGCTTTGGTCTCGGTTTCGGTCTTGGCGTTGCAAGCCGAGCGGCGGGACTCGGCGAGGAGACTTTGCCGCCGCGTCGCTCGGCTGTCTTGCTGGCCCGCGAGCCTTTCGCTTGAGGCTACTTGAGCCGGGGGCCCGCGGGTCTCGCCAGATTGGGCTGGCTTGCGCGAGCTCGCGCCACGATCAATCAGCCGGACGCTGGCACCCCCGCTCAGCTGGCTGGTGCTTTGTTGCTGGTGATCATGGCGATGTCTATGCTGGTGCTGGCTCTGGCTGTGCTGCTGCTGCTGCTGCTGCTGCTGATGGTGGTGGTGGTGGTGGTGCTGGTGGTGGCGATGATGATGGTGATGGTGCCGCGCTGGCTCCTTGGCCGACTCTTGCTCATCGGCCTGCTGGCGGTGGGCGCGCTGGCACCCAGCCGGGGGCTCTCCATTAGCCGCCGGCGCAAGCTCGCCATCCTCGCCAGATGCAGACATCGGCCCGCTAAAACCACGTGTCCCCCTGTCTCGTCTCGCCTCCAGCCGCAATGCGCCTGATTAATGGTGCTCACCTAAGCCGGCTCCAGCCCGACTCTCACAGGCTTACACACACGCAATTGGCCGGCTCCTTTCTTCGGTTCGTTGGCTTAAATTAGGAGCATCATACAAAGAGCTAGTCTAATGTTTATTATTCCAGTGTTTGCGTCGGCAGAGCTAGAAAGTGGAACTAACTGGCGACAACAAACACGCACTAGCCAAACGCTCTCTGTGCGCTCGCTCGCTTTGTCATGGCAAGCTCACAAAAACCACCTGTGATCCTGTTGGCCACGGCCAAATGCGAGCCCATAGGATGGCAATACGGAGCTTGAAAGCTGTAAATTGATTCCACAACTAGCCAGCTCCACCCTCTCGGCCGATCAGACTTCCCCACATCCAACAGCCCAAGGGCGAAACCTAAGCCAGCCAACTTGACACTCTCGGTTGAACCTGAGAATGGAGGTGTTTGAACAACTAAAAGGCCACTATTAGTCGCTAATCGGCTCAACCACCAGAGCCTTGGCTGACATTTGATTCGCAGTGGACTCGTCGCTCTTTTATGGTCTTGGCAGTTGCGGGCGTTTTGCTCGTTGCTCTATGCTTCCTATGTCGCCCAACGAGCTGCTGATCTTTGCTCACTGAATGCCTTCATTGACGAATACTTTATCGCATAATATACTTGCTCGCTGGAGTTTGTGACGCAGCTCTTGTGTTTTTGGGAGCCAAAGGCTACTCAAAATTCAAAATAAATACTATCCTGCTCGGCAACTTCAACCAGCGAGCTCAACTTGACTCGGCTCGTTGTTCCATTACTAGACTTGCTGAACTCTCACAATGACGGTTGTACACAAATGCAATCCATTCTCGTGGTTGCAAACAAAAACATGCCGTTTATACATATGCCACCGCAACACTAAACAACTACTGCTAACAATTAGGCTACTCGCTCCGAGCTGAAGCCTTGCTTTGCGGCTCCTCGCAAAATTAAAGCGCGGAAGCTAGAGGAAAGAGCATCGCTGGTTGTGGCGGCGGCGGCGATTGTTCCGCTGACGAGAATACGAAACGAGAAGTGCGCTCAACACGCCTGCGCCCAGCGGCGCCCACATGGATTCCAGGGGCACCTAGCGACTCGCAGATGTCAATAGTAGCTAGACAGTATTGTTGTCGCCACTACTGCTGCTGCTGCCGCCACTCAACTTGAACATCAATCGCGCCCGTAACGCCCACCGATCGTGGCGGTCGTTAAAATGTTAGATTGTTCCTTTGCATACAATCCCTCGCTAAATCGAAGCTTGAGGCCCAAACTGGTTGAATAGAATGGTAATTTCCGTCTTCCGCCTCGGCGGGCAGCTGGCCAACTCGAGAGCGTGGCCCTTCATGAGGGGTTGCATGAGTCTGAATTGGGTCAAGTTGGAACGTCTCATCTTATTTTCTCACAATTATATAACGGATAAACGCGATACAGGTATCAATTCAATGGGAACAAAAACAACACGAGCCCTCATCTGGCTTGTGAGTCGAGGGGCGTGTCTGACTTCGGCGGGCACTCGGGCACCAGGCCGGAATGTTGTCCGAAGCACACGCATGACGCCCTCTGCCTGCGGACCGAGTGAAGGGTATCTCAGTGGCTAGAGGGCGTGGCCGTCGGACAGTCTTCTGGATCGCTCAGTTTCAGTGCTCTCTGGAATGAACTCCGTGAAATTGAACTCGTGTCCATATTTACTGCCTATGAGGTTATGATTTGCAGATATTATCACCATGGCTGCATCAAATATTATTAAGACTCCGGCTTTGAGGCTAGGATCGTTGGCCAACTTTCAGCTTAATCACACCCATCTTTTCAATCCAAAAGTCACCCCACCTCGACAGGCGTGGGTCGAAACTTTCGTAGGAAAAGAGCGTCAATTATTGGATATAGTCGAACTTCACCCCAGGATCTTCGGAGTCTTTCCTCGTATAGATTATATCTCTGAAATCATCAAGTGGCAGCAGAGCTACCGAAATATAGATTACACTTGCATGCCCACAAGGAATGAGCTACCTGGTGGAACTAGAAAACCCTGGCCTCAGAAGGGAACTGGTCGCGCAAGACACGGATCCGTAAACTCGCCCATCTTTCTCAAAGGTGGCTGGGCAAAAGGACCCAGAGGACCAGTGACGGGATTCATGATAAAACCACATAGTCATATGGTGAGTTCGCTATCAGCCATGCTCACAATCAAACTTGCCCAGGACGATCTAAAGATTGTCGACAGCATCGACACACTCGAGTCCGTGATCGAATCAAGCGAGTTGGAGCGAGAATTCGAGAAACGACGATGGGGCCCTAGTATAATGATCGTAGACAAACGTGAAGAGTTTCCCGAGGCGCTTCAGAACGCTTGTTACAACGTGACCCATATCAACCTCATGCCAACTTATTCAGTCAACGTCCTCTCGATGTGCAAGCACGAAACTATGATAGTAACTTTAGAAGCTCTAAGGGATATTGAGCAAAAGTTGTTGTATCAATTGACACGGGTGGATTTAATCAACACTCATGTAAAGTATAGAGATGAATAAAACTAGACCCTCTATTTGACATTCTCATATAAACGGCCCATCACCTCCAATGCTATCTTAATGTATGCTTTGATATTGGAGGCTTTTTCCTGAAGAATATCGAGTTGCTCAGTCCATTGCTTCTCCTTGAATTGAATCATATTCAAGGCCTCTTTCAGGTCCATGTGGAGAAAGTAATCTTGACCCACACAGATGTAGATGCGAGAAGCGTCGGCAATATGGCATTGAGCATAGAAATTGCATCCGAGATTTGTTTGAACGCGGACATCACGTGGATTGTTTTTGATTATGTTTATGGAGGATTTGACCTTCAGATAATCGGCGATAGTCTGACAAATTGTGTCAACACGCTTAGAAATATCGGCGAGATCTTGCTTAAGCTTTTCATTGACTAACTCTTCGAAAACCAAGATCGTCTTCTGTGGGTTTTCTATTGTGCTACATGATGTCGATTGGCCCGGGGTTTCAAGAGTTCTCTGATTGGAGTTCAAGTTCTTTTTGATAAGCTGTTCTTTAACGACGACTCTCTCTTTTATAAAATTGCTTTCCATTCTCGTCGAATGCCGAACGCAAAAATCTGATACACGTGGGCGCAGGTTGAAGAATTATGCGCGCTCTATCAAGAAACCAGCACTGCCTTTCTAGCCGACACAACAAAACCATCTGAATCCAGTACAATAATTACGTGACCTCGACAAGACGATGAGACACCACATCAACAAGGGACAATTATTCAACGCCTTTTCTTTTTCTTACCCTTGTCGGCCTTCGATTTCTGGATTCTCTCCCTTTTCTTTTTCTCTTTTATAGTTTTGGCAACTTCTTGCTTCTCAACTCTTTCAGCCCACTTCTTCTTATGTCTCTTCTTTTCGTCGAGCTTTCGTTTCATCACTTTTTTGATTGTCTTTGGATCATCCTTGATTTTGATCCCTCGTGCCTTGTCTATCGCATTCTTCCAGTGAACAACTTTTGCTTTCTTTGGATCCATCGTTTGCAACCTCTGTTGTTTCTTTTCCGCTTGCATCAGTTGAAATTTTAGGCTCTTTTTCTTCTTCGGCTCAACAAATTTCGGATCCTCTGGCTTGTCAAATTTGTTAAACTTCATCCCCAGGGCCTGCTCGAAAGGGGCTAGGATATCCCCGATGAATTTGTCGTTCTTCTTCATATTCTCAAGGATCGCATTAGGTCCCAAGTCGTGCTGCGCCTTGTCCTTCATAGGGATGGAAACCTGAGTGAAGAAGGTAAATCTAGTGATCTGGCTACCAATCCAAATTTCGATCGCCGGTCTGGGATTACACGCCAGAAAATTACTTTCTCTCTTGCGATAGAACACGCTGAAGTGCTCAGAAACCACGCGCAAGACCAGAAATACCATGTGCTCCGCCTTTAGGGCTCACATGGAACTCCAGACTCTTATCCGAGGGTAGTGAAGTTACTAATGCCGCATTGATTATCCACCTGACTGCTTCATTCGACGAAAATGACAGCCCTAGGGCTACCCCTAAGGAGGATCTCATACATCACCGAGAAATCATTTAGGCACTCAAATATCTTCTGCGTACCCTCGGCTTACAAGTCAGTATCACGAGCGACGAGAAGTTGCTCATTCCACACCTTGCAGAGCCCATCTAGAAACCCACAACACATCACCCTGTTTGAAGGCCATCGAGGGCTCCTCTCCAAAAAGACCTCCATACACACGACTCGTGTCTTGTGTCGCAAAGATTACTACGAGATACTTGGTGTCGCTAGAAACGCCGACGCCAAAGCTATAAAGAAAGCCTATTATGAGAAAGCGAAGAAATTTCATCCAGATGCCAACAAGTCCGACCCGAAAGCCGCAGCAAAATTTCAAGAAGTGTCAGAGGCCTACGAAGTGCTTAGCGACAAAGACAAGCGCCATACCTATGATCTAGGAGGTGGCTCAGGCTCAAATCCGAGCAGTGGATTCAACCCGAGCGGTGGTGGTGGTGGAGGATGGCAGTATCAAAGCACTTATAATAACACCGACTCTTTTGGTGGATCGTTCACCAACCCAGAGGAGTATTTCAAGAAGATATTCGAGGAGTTCGAAACAAAATTTGGTAAAGATTATAAGCGCTCAACGTACGACGATAACACTGTTTGGGGCACCGGTGAGGCGTCTGAAATAACTTTAAGCGTGTCATTTAAAGAGGCAGCTATTGGTTGCGAGAAAGAGGTTGATATTACGACCCCTGATGTGTGTTTTGTATGCAACGGTAGTTGTTGTGAATCAGGTCACCGGCCAATTAAGTGCCCTTACTGCCAAGGAACAGGAACCGAGACGATATCTACTGGCCCATTCTTATTGCGCTCAACTTGTCGCGTTTGTAAAGGTTCGAGGATGTTCATAAATAAGCCCTGTAAAACTTGTCTGGGAAAAGGTCAAACGTTACAGCAAAAAGCTGTTATTGTACCAGTGCCTGCCGGAGTCACTGATGGCCAGACAGTAAGAATGAGGATTACAAACAACAAAGATCTTTATGTTACATTCAAAGTTGCTAAGAGTGACTATTTTAGACGGGATGATGCCGACATTCATACCGATGCTGTGATATCTGTTAGTCAGGCCATTTTAGGTGGCTCAATCAGAATAGAGGGCTTATATGAAGATGTTCACGTGACAATAAATCCAGGAACGTCTTCACATGCAAGGATAAGGCTCCCACAGAAAGGTGTTAAAAGGATGGACAGTTATGGACGTGGTGATCATTATGTACACATAAAGATTCATGTGCCAGAGAAGCCTACAGAGAAGCAAAAGGAACTAATCCGTGAGTTTGCTTTGGCCGAAGAAAGCAAATTCGGTGACAACTCAAGCTGGTCTGATGGCTGGTCTTAGCAAGTCCAACTGACCTAGAAATACCCTCGACTGTATGTACGAATCCTACACTAATAAGCTCAGGAGTAGCGAGATTTAACCTCGGGCAGGACTGCGCCGAACTTAACGAATTTCAAGATCACGAGATTGTAGTTAGCTGATGCGAACAATGAAATGTTAGCCTTGAAGGATCGCGAAATTTTGCAGTCGTTCTCATCCGAGCAGTGCCAAGTCTTATGCTTGAGCTGTAACCATAGCGTGTTGATCTTGAAAATTTGCATGCGCAACAACAATACGCTTCAGCTAAAGCCACACTCGATGAAGCTAGGGAGCCAACCTTGAGCATCGGAGGATAAGGGTCTTTTTGTTGCTTATGACGACGACGATGTTGAGCGAGAGGGGCGGTAACCAAAGAGGTGCTCTCACTGTGACGTGCAATCTCTTCGAAGCTCACCCTATGAGCGTTGGCGCCGTTCAGTCTAGGCACTAAGCGCGAACACCGCTATGCGCTGGCTCCAGACTACTTTGGCCCCAACTTTCCAGTGATGTGTTCGAGATCTTCTTCGCTGCGTTTTGTGCCACGAACTGCACACACAGGATGGAGGCGTCACAGCTAGAGTTACTCAGTTTGTTCACCTGTTTTTTGGCCCCATATTAAATCGACCAGACTCTGGTTGAACCGCGACTATGTCTCATTTAGGCTAGTATTGAGCTGTTAAATGTTGTTGTTAGAGGGAATCCGTTGGCTTCGAAAGAAAAGCTCAAGATGAGGTGAGATTTTTAAGTGAAAGAAAGAGTATGATAGCCATTGTTGACGTTATTCGTTATTGACCTTGTTATCAGAGTAAGATTATTATTAACTGAGATCTTGAATGGTGGTATGAAAGGCTGATTGCGCCGTTGATTAGTAACAACGAATTTCGGATGCAAACGGAAGTCATGCCCAATCAAAGCAGAGGAGATGCGAGGGCTGCACCATCCGCCCCACCTTTACATCTCATGACCGATTCGAGTCAGGATGAAGCACAACATTGGGGTCCGCCACCAAGATACGATGAGGCTATTGCCGAGTCTGCTCCAGCCGCTCAGCCAGAACGACAACCTCGTCAGGCACCAAGACTTCCATCGCCAACATCCCAGGATCAGACCACAACCACATCAAGATTAAACGGACTCGCCTCACGCTCACCTTCCCGAGCTAATGTTGGTCGAAGATCTCGCCAATCAATCAACGATGCGGAGAGCGGTGCATTTTGTCAAAGACGTGTCACTACGAGACATCGGTCGGCGTCACCTGGAGAACTGTCTGATGGCACTCAGAATGATAGCCAAGAGCGCGCATGTAACGATGACGAGCGGGCGAAGAAACGCAGCTCTGGTTCTAAGATCAAGAAGGGATTGGAGAGTATTGCGTTCTTCATCATTCAAATACTCGATTAGCAACGCCCAATACTCGTGTTTTATTTGCTCTTGACCCAATCTCGCCTTCCCCAATTCAAGATAATAACACTTTGTACTCTTACTCTGAAACTCAAGAATTGTTATCTATATTAAGCTAGTGAGTTATTGTTAATCGTGTGTTTGTTTAATAAAACAAAGTACTGCAAATATGACGCAGACTTAAATCAAAGTGGCCTAGCGCCCCAGCTGAAATGAGTGTGAGAGAACAGAACCGCGCCAATCAACCTGCTCAGGTTTAGCCGAGTTGCACACCGACAAAAATAAATCAGAGAGGCTTTGACGAATCGTTAGAATCGCCAAACCTTCGAAGCTTTAATCTATTGAACCTCCACTTATTTATTTCAGTCGTGAGCAGCACGTCTCACTATGATTCATCTACCTCACATTAACTGGCTTCGCAAAATAGGTTGTTCCTATCATTTCGCTACCTAGTCACCAACAGTCTCTGGTCGAGCCTACAATTATTGCATGTTTTTCCGGGTTATAACACTCTCAGACCGGGACACCTGGCAGATGTCTGTTTTTGCTTCGCACATAGGTGTTGATAATGGTGTTCAAAAAAGGCATAGAACCAAGAACAGTTACATCCGAATTAGATTTATTGAAAGCCGGTTATTCTAGTATTTCGCAATGAATCAGCACGACTGCAGCAGATAAACTTGTAGAGAGAAGAGTCGTCGTCCCAAATTGACCCAAGAACGATGCATAAATCGGATCCGATTCAAGTTGATAGACAAAACAAAAGCAAGAGTTTTCTCCATATGGCTTTCATTCCTTCGATTCGAACTCTATCCTTAGTTGCCTTCTTCGCTGTTGGGCTACTAATGAACGGCGATATCAAGCCTATGATAAGACGCGGATTCTACTGTGATGATAGCTCTATAAAATACCCCTATAAGCAAGATACGATAGATATAAAGGTACTCATGTTTGTGGCCCTCGTTGTTCCAGGATTGTTGATTTCGATCTGTGATAGAGTTCTGGGTAGACAAGTAAGGAATTTAATGTTGACAGACAAAACAAAATTCTCAAGGAAGCGGAGAAAGGTATCAGATGATGGGCAATTGAATGGGATAGAAGAGGCTGGAGAGGAGGAGCATGAATTGATCAGGGATCAGGAGAGTGTGAAACGGCGTCATCTACAGGGAAATGGGGTGTACTCGAACTGCAGTGATATTCAAGATGAGATAGGCGATCGGGTTGCCCTAGCTCAGGATGAAAGTGGCGAAGAATCTGACTTGGAAGCGTTTAGCCGCGTACCCCTCGATGCGAAGGGTGAGCAACAAAGTAACCGTAGCGACAGATATCTTCCTAGAGTTTCGAGGCTATCCGTCGCACATTTCAGTGAGTTTCAATTGTTCTTTTTTGGCATCTCAGTTACAATGTTATTTACAGGTATTGGAAAGATAGTGTGTGGCCGATTTAGACCTCATTTTCTCCAAAGATGCCAGCCTGACGTCGATTGCACATCTAAAGCAAACACCAACAGGTATATTGAGGACTTCGCCTGTACTAATAATAACCTGAGGTCCCGCGACTTCTCTTACATAACTACTTCATGGCCGTCAGGTAAGTGCCATTGCAGTGAGAGACGGCTCGGTGGAAACTATGCTGGAATACTGACTCGTCGCCTCGAAATCGATTTATAGGACACGCCTCGATAATGTTCTACTCGATGCTCTACTTGATCCTTTTTCTAAACAACGTGATTCCAATAATGGTACGCTTGAACGCTGGCGGCAAGCGAAGGAGTCTCAACCCAATCCTATTGTACACGACATACATTCTGATGATGGGTTTGGCCGGCTACATTGCCCTTACACGAGTCTCGGACTATCATCATCATCCTTTGGATGTGCTCAGTGGCTCGGTTATCGGATCACTGACTTCAATCGTATTATACAGATCTACGCATTCGCCGCTAAACGATTTGTGAAAGTACAATACAGTTCCAACTTGGTTCACGGATTTCATAGTCACGGTTTCGTTCAAAAAGTGCGAGGTGTAGTTCTGTGAGCTTCATGATTCGAATGCCTTCTTGGGTCGATTTAGCGGGATTGACACTCAAAACTATAGATCCGAAATCTGAACAATCAACCGCATTTACGGTTTTGAAAGTACAATAATGGTGTGATGATGATTTTCACTCAAATCACGTCAACATATGATGCCCAAGAATATGGGCTAAAATAAATGAGACGTGCTCACGCGTTATGACGAGAAAGAGGTAAGAGTCTGACGTATCTTACACCGTTTTGCGTACCTGGTGTTTGTTCTTGGCTTCTCAATCCTATCTGTACTAGGGTTCTCGGATTTGGGTTTAGATAAAATGGTGTGAGAAAGGCAGGAAAGCCAAGAACAAATACCATGTAAACGTGACGGGCATAATGTTGCTCTCGTGTCGATTTGATGATATGGATGAATGAATTGTGTTGGACTTGACTGTTGTATCTTCGAGCCGCAGATCGCTTGAACGTTCTACTGTTATTTGTGTTGGCATGGTATCTGGGGTCAAAGCTAAGTCTTGATATTATAGGGGGAGACAGCATTGAGAGGTTTAAACTTTAAAGATAGCTTTGGCATATCACCTACCCACGTGGATGCTATTTGTTTTGCCCTCGAACATTAAAGAAAAAACAGAATCAATGGTCAGGATTCATGCCGCCTATTGAAAGGGGGTAGACATGCACTAGCTTAGCTCGAATGTTGGAGGTCTATAAATTAGCCAGATTAGTGAAATAGGGAGAGCCTAGCCACTTTGACGATTGACAACCTGCGAGACCCAGGTTAGTCTCAAATTTCACCAGGTTACAACCATCAATCACTCCTCATAGATTTATTTATGTCTGTATAATAACCTCGAGCAGTGATCTGCTCTACAAAGAAACTTTAGCTCCGCGCTCGTGCAAGGGAGCTTGTGGGTGGTCTTTCTTTGGTTGAGAAGAGGAGGCAGTCGGAGACTGTAATGAACAAGTTGCTGAAACATTCCAAGTATTTAGAGGCCAGTAATATAGCCATATACTTGAGCACAGATATATAAGATTGACACAATCCCCACTCTGCAGCATGCTTTCGAGGAAGCGGGCAAGCAATGCCTCATACCACTAGTCAGGAGGAAGAGGTCGCACGATGGCTTGGGCACAGGGATGATAATGGTTAGGTTGAACTCTATGAGCTGTCACGAGAAACTGTGAATCATTATGGTGTCAAGGAGCCAGATAGATTGGCCGACGGCGAATTGGTCGCAAAACCAGCTGAGAACAACCTAGATCTTGCGATAGTGCCAGGTGTTGCCTTTGCTCGTGATGGCAGACGAGTTGGTTGCGGCAAAGGTTATTACGACGAATTTTTAAGCAACTGGGCTAGCGAGACATCGAAGCGCCTCTACACAATTGGTGTTGCTCTCGACAAACGAATCTTTGACGATGTACCAACAAGCGATGACTGACTGCATCATGGACGAGATCTTGACAAGTGGAACAAGTTTTGCGTTAAACCAAAGCTAGATTTGCACCCAACTTCGGGTTCCATGTTTTTAAGTATAGTATGTACAGCCGGTGCCAAAAGTTTCGATGTGGTTATCAGTTGGCAGGATCTTGCGAAAAATTTAGTATCCGCGGGACAGCATCTCAACCCTCTTTATTTTTGGCCCATTTTATTTGTACCCGAACGAAGGAGCCCGACCGACGCCTATCTTGGCGTTTTACCGAAAAATTCGTGGCCCGAATTATCCTGCCTGCAGCCTAGCTGATCGGAGACATCAGAACTTTTGGCACCGGCTGTACTAAACGACTAAATTAGATAACGACTAAAATAAAATAAAACTCTAGGTCTCGAACAAAATATTCACTAGTTGAGTTATATCTGTTCTTGGCTTCTCGGACCGGGTTCAAGTCTCAGTTGCGTTCTTTTTCTCTCTTCATCAGCCCTCAACCAAGCGACGCCCGTATTCACGTGACTATCGCAGACTTAAGCTATGAGTTAGCCAACAGTACATTGTCAAGCGTCGCCCACAACTACGCCAAGCCGCCACTTGACGTGAGTGGCCATGGTTCTGGCTGCTTCTTATTCTTGGTTGCCCACAGAATCAGGCCATTCTGTGGCAAGATGCGCACTAATTTACGAAAACTCTTAGTTGTGCCTAGACCACTCACGGGCAACATGCACGGGTTCGACTCTTGGCTGGCGCGGTCTTTTTTTGCTGCAGGCCATGTAAATTGAGGCAAAAACTCAAAATTCGCCTGCGAGATTCGAACCCAAGCACCTAAACTTTCATCATAGAAATACTAGTATCAAACCGCGCCCACTTGGGATCGTTGATTTGATCTAACCAAAATCTCCACGGTTACATAAATAAATGCTAGCGTTTGTGAGTTATGCTATTTATTTTTCTTTTGTCGTGAGTACATACAATTCTTGTGATTAATGCACCGCGACTAGAATGAACAAATGATGCCGTGGAAACCAACATTTTCAACAAGCTAAGAAACAATAGTCAATCTTATCGTTTTCAAAGCGTTGACCATCCATTTCAATGAGCCAGTGCTCTTGAAGATCAATCACAGATAAGGTCACTCAGATTCTAATTTAGTGAACCCCAGTGAGATCTTGATAGTTACAAAAGCTTGAAGCATGAAGGTCGTTTGCGGAAGAAGGTCCACTGGACTACATCGGACCTGAGGAATAAAAGATTTTTATCAAGACTCATCCTAGTGTCTAGACAAGTTGATTTAAACACTGAGCAATAATCCAGATCAGACCACTATGGAGCCGACCAGTTCGAAGCAGCGAATCAACATCGACGTTCCAAGATGGGACCAAAACACATATTTTGGTCGTGCCTTGCACTTTTTTACAACAACAGATCCTCGGAAGTAAGTTACCTCGGAAGTTACTCAACCATTTAGGACGAGCGAGTTAGTCATATGAAACTGACCATCTACAACCGAAAACGCAGTCTTCTATGCAGCAACAAACAGTTGGAGGATGCTAAGGACTTGATAGTCCGTTATCGTGCGGGAGAAGACTTATCGGATTTGAGCGATGATAAACTCTGGGAAGCCAAGCACGTTTACGATTCAGCTTATCACCCAGACACAGGTGAAAAGATGTTCATCCTCGGTCGTATGTCGGCTCAAGTTCCTATGAACATGATGATTACGGCAGCTATGCTTACATTCTACAAGACTCCTCGTCAGGTGATATTCTGGCAGTGGTTTAATCAGTCTTTCAACGCCATGGTCAACTACACTAACAGGAGCGGTAGTTCACCGATACCTATCGAACAGCTTGGAGTCTCTTATCTAAGTGCAACTTCGGCTGCTTTGATCACCGCTCTCGGATTGAATAGGCTAGTCAAGAGAGCACCGCCTCTACTCGGTCGGTTCGTTCCATTTGTGGCAGTTGCTGCTGCAAATTGCATCAATATTCCCCTTATGCGCCAGAGAGAGATAAAAGATGGAATTGAGGTGTTCGATGCGGATGGCAACAAAGTTGGTCAGTCGAAGATCGCTGCAAAGAAGGCTATCCGAGAAGTGGTCCTGTCTCGGATTGCGATGGCTTCCCCCGGTATGGGTATGTAAAGCGTTACAACTATGGTGTCATATGGAAAACAAGCATAAAACTGATCTATCCTCTGCTCCAGTAATTCCTCCCATCTTTATGAACAACCTTGAGAGGCGGGGAATATTGAAAAGATATCCAGCGATAAGTTTGCCAATACAAATTGTGCTATGCGGCACCTTATTGGTCTTTGCTACACCTATGTGTTGTGCTATTTTCCCACAAAAAAGTTCCCTCCCTATGATCGAAATTGAACCGGAACTGAGACTAAACTGTAAGGACCCGAGTTCTGTCTGTTACTTTAACAAAGGCCTATAGATGTCGAGTCGACTTGCTCAGGCTGTTCGGGAGGAGAAGATACCCTGATTCAAGAGTTCATTACAAAACAAAGATCAATACATGATACAAGCCGAATACTGCAAGCACCATAATGGCTATTGCGGTCATTCGACGACACTTATCATCTGAAAGCATTGAACTCATGTACTTGTTGATCAGCCGACAAAGCTCAGAGTCGAGAGTCCTTTCCTTGCACGATCTAGCCCACTTGTTTTGATGCCTCCAATCCTCAGGGTTTCCTCCGAGTAACTTCCGATCATCTCTGATATATTCAGGAGTTACAGAGAAAGCAGACGACTGTGAGGCTGAGGATGGTACGGAGGACGCAGGTGAACCTGAGAGTGTGATGATAGGCCCATCCTTGGACATTCTGTAGTGATTTTGTGCTGTATTTAGAAGATTTCGTCAAGGCGACTTAGGTTTCGTGCTCTGAACGCTGTGTGTACTCATGACGAAAATAAATAAATAATATCATAAATTAATTATCATTCGCCTCAGCATGTCGGACCATTGTCTACATCAGCTGGAAGTCGTTCTCCCGCCAAGTTAGTTGGACACCTGGGCCATACTATCAATCTACGAAATTCGAAACCAAAAGTACATATTTCGCAAAGTGCGTAGTACCTTGTACTTACCATTCGATGCACAAACGTCAATGCTGATGAACCAAACCGCTCGAAAATCAGAGAAGCGTCCAACTAACAGCCGCTACTGTCTTAAGAGTATGCTATATCTGTTCCTGGCTTCTCGGGCTCTCTTGCTTCAAGTCGAGTCGAAGTTGGCGATTCACACTTGAGACTAGAAGTGAAGATTCGCAAGTTGTCGGAAAATATTACATTTAACCTCAACTAGGACTATTGTATCCAGGACTCAGCAAGAGGCGTACTTCCACATGATAAGACATTCAAATTGACAGACGATAGAGAAAAATTTCCCTTGCGCTCTCTCCTGATCAGATTGTATCGCATGACTTACGCTGTCTATTAGTCTAGACTTGCAGGTGCTCCCCGGAATGAATAGCCTTAATCATGCTATAGCAAGCCTACACATTAGAAGGTCCACTTCACACTTTTTGAGGGTTGAACCCGTAACAAGATTAGTCCAGTTCCCAACACTGATCGAAGACGCCAATCGGCTGATCCATGAGTTCAATCAGAGACGCTACGTAAATCTTAACACCGTCCTAGGACTTAAGATTCCCCATCTTGCAAAGTTTACTCAAAATAAGCGATCTTTCCAAATGCTCAGCATGAAGGACGAGTCATCCTTAAAAAATAGATACCAACCGAAAGAATGTCAATTCAAGACTCCTTATGGTTACGTGGCAGGTTTAGAATGGGGCAAATCTGATGCTCCCAACAAGATTTTCTGCTTACATGGCTGGCTTGACAATGCCGGTTCATTTGAACGCCTCATACCCTTCCTACTGGATCACGAGGACAACTCGAACCTGTACCACATTATTTCCATTGATCAGCCTGGTGTTGGTCGCAGCTCACATAAACCTCCAGGAGGAGAGTACACACAATTTACACCTATCATAGAGGTTAGACGTATAACCCAGCAGCTCAACTGGGATAAGATGACACTCTTATCTCACTCTTTTGGTGCTCACATAGCTTTCCTCTACTCCTGTATCTATCCTACCCAAGTCGAAAGTTTGATATCGATTGACTTGGCTCAACCATTAACGCGTCAGGCACGCTATTGGAATATAAGCATCGCAAACTCCATCGACGACTATTTCAAGTGTGAATTCCACCATGAAGATGATCCCACAACAAACATTAGAGTGCCAGTTTACAGTGAGGTTGATGCAATTAGGCGCCTCATGGAAGGCCATTCGGCCTCCCTAACTAAGGAGTCGGCTGAGGTCATGTTGAAAAGAGGTGCTAAGAAACAGCGTTGGGGCTATACGTTTACTCGTGATATGCGTCTCAGATTCATGGCTATCGAGCTGAGGCCTGATGACAATTTAATGTTGCAATTCTTGGCTGAACCCTTCCATCCAAATCTGTTAATTATTAGAGCCAATCAATCTCCTTATCATAGACCTGAGTCTATACGCTTGCAGTATTATGAACTTTTTAAAAAGAACTGTCCTATTTTCCGTGATGTAGCCCTAGATGGGACTCATCATTTGCACATGAATAATCCGGAAGTGGTGGCACCGGAAATCAACAAATTCCTGGACGAAGTACGCAAGACTGGACTCTCTGGATTACCGAAGAACAAGAGCAACTTGTAGGGTTCTCGTGGGACTTCGAATGCTGGGAAAGTATTTCATAAACAAGTGCCCAGTAAGAGTTCCCTCTTATGTGATTGCAATACTCTATATGTGTGTCCTTCATATATCTGTACTTGGCTTCTCGGACCGATTATGCAGCGAATATTTGACTAGTTACAGAGAGAGCTTATCTGCTCCAATTGCTTGATCTATTTTGTTGACTGTTTGGTTTGATAAATTTGCGAATTGTTGACGTCCAAAGTAGACTTCGTGAGATCATCGGTGTCATTGTTATTGTTTCCGCAGCTTTCATCAACCTTGATTCCATCTTTCAACTGTTCCATCTGATTTTTTAAAGCAAGCATATGATCCTTGGGCAAAATGTCGCTAAACAGAGTTAATATCTCTCGAAGACGTTTCTTTGACACAGACTTGGTTGAGTGTTGGGCCAAATACTCAATCGCGTTTGGTGATTCGTCGTTTACATATTGATAGCTAAGTGTGCAAGTTCCTCCGAGAAAATCAGGGCAGTTTTCTCTGTCAACGAATTGAAAAATTTTGTCTGAGCTTATGAACTGAACAACATCACGTTTCTCGGCAGGAATAAGTCTTTTGATTAGACTCCATGCTGCGGAGAGGATCCAAGGGAAGTTGATTGCGAGCACATAGTCCAAATTGACCGGAAAGTAGTCTTTGAGTAGAGCGACAAGATGCATCAAAAGGTCCAAGTCATAATTAGTCCAGGTTGTGTTGGTTAGATCCATGATAACAGCAAACGTTTTGCCCTCCTTACTGTCATCAATTTTGAACAGTAGGTAAGTCAGAAAATCTTTCATGGCGTTCTTAAGTTCGGCACAATTTTTGCACATGCTTGCCCTCAAATAGAGAGTTTTGTTGCCAAATTTATCGTCCTCATAGAGGAAGGCAGCACCACAAATTGTGAGTTCCTGTGGAAAGTAGCGATCGTTCATTTCGTAGAGTTTCCTCTCTTTTCGCCATTTCAACACCTGGCTCACCATCTTGACACTCGATTCTACGTTTTTTCGTTGCATGATTACATAGCGCTGCAACAAGAAATCCATGTTCTCAATAAGACGCACATCCTCTAGGTAAAATTCAGACGGGCTCTCCTTGTACTCGTGCTCTAGGAACAAGTCTCGCACCTGTTGCACGATTGGCCCGCGAGGTTCTCGCAGTTTTGGTATCTTGTTCATAGGCATCTTTGCTTGTCTCTTCCCTTGCTCAAGTATCAAAACTTGGTTGTGAATAAATCAATAGGAGGGGACCAAAAGGGTATTCAGATTGAGCTCGGCTAGAGGTTATCGAAGTTTGATCTTGATTGCTCGCTCGAGGTGGTCAGCGAAGGGATATAAGAACAAGTATGCTGACGTCGTGGTCAAAATTCTCCCATTTGTTCGAGCTCTCCTTCCATTTCTTCTCCTCTAGTTCATCCTTATTCGTTGATGAGCCTAGTTTCAATCGAGCAAACGGCCGAGCCAACGGTTGCAAGCACTAAACCTGTTGGAATGTCTGAATGATGGGCTAGCTTCTGAGCCGGCGATCCGGGCGTCCAGTTTCCGAGCCAGAGAAGGCGCGCACTCCACTTGCTTGTATAATGTCTCGCCTCCTTTTCCTTCGCTCTCCAGCTGAAACAGGCTAACTTGCTAAATTCACTCCTTACCTTTAGTCTAACTGGCCGTTTACCTAACCCAAGGCCAGAAATCCAGCTCAGACCCTCTCAGCTTAGACCAATGATACCTCTCCTCTGACTCGCTCCTGCTCTCCCTCGGAGTTGATTAAGCTCTGATATATGTTCCTGCCTAACAAGTTGCCCGTAACGGAACTAAAAAACTGTTTTGCCCCCTGGAATCGTAAGCTTACCTCTCTCACCTAGATGGGCTGGGTCTAGCTGGCCAACTTGCAATCTGTGGTGGTTGAGTTTGGTCGATGGTAAAGCGTCATCTCCCGAGCTCGTTTCTAGAACTGGAGCTATTTCAGCCATTGATGTTGATCATAACGCGTATAATGCTAACGGGAATGAAGTCGCTCCTTGGATGGAGGTTTAACGCATTCAAGAAGAGCACGCAAAGGCATCACTAGCGAGTCTCTTGGCTAACGCTCCGTCGGAATCCATTAGCTGGTGAGCTGTACTCCAATCATATGGCCAGGCACCCCTCTCAGCAGTTGTCGACAGTGCTTGGCCGGCCGAAATTATGTTACAATTATTCAGAAAATCAAACGTTAGCTCTGTAGGCTAAACTTGCCAACTCGAACTCTCAAAGCAAGAGAGCCAACCTTACTAACTAGAGGTTTGGAGTAGAAAAGCTCTCTCTTTTTGATCAATTTGATTCTGTTGGTGCCAAAGTATGCCAACACAGGTAACCTGAATTGGCTGGATAAAACCAGCACGCCCGGAAGGGAGCGCTGTTTCGTTTCACTCAAAGTTGAATTTTCTTTCCCAACTTTTGCTAAATCTCAACAAGTTTCCTCGATTTCAATGAAGCCAATATCTCTCATGCTAAGGCGCAATTAACCGAAACTTCAATCAATCTGATCGGTGTTCACTCCTTGAAAATTCAAAATCATAATCTACCTGAATGGCGCATTTGGACGACTCAGTTGTTAAAGGATTGATAGGTTGGAAACTAATTTATTTGTGTTCAGATATCTCAACTCAGAGGCGAGAAGTCGAGTTAGCTTGCTGTAATTTACTCGCCTTGCCTTGAGCGCCGATCAGATCCTCGTTAGATTCTGTGGGGATACTGTGCCTTCAGGAGATGATGCCTAGTAAGGCTAATCAAACAAGCATGATTCTGTGCAATATGTAAGCTAATCCGAGATGACATGCTAGTATGAAGATAAGTATGCTACGTGAGGCCATCTTATCTGGACCACTCTGAACCAGCGGCATGAACGACAAGACCAAAACTAGTCCAGACATCTGAGAAGCCATTATGATGACGAAATACCTGAAAATAGTTGCCTGTACCATGAGCAAGGCAGACAAGGGAATGAATAGTGACAGGGAGTAGCCATAGGCGCATATGGTTTCACTGAGGGTGTAGTACTTGGCACAACCGTAGAACCAAAACAGGAACCATATGAATGTTGGTATCACAGCAATATAAAACATGATTACGGTGGTGGCCATGTTGAGTTCCTCAACCCTGTAGTGCCAGCTCTGAGATTGTATAGATTCTGCCTGAGAAAAATTCGAGAGCTTGTCAACAAATGGATTTCCTGTTACTTGATCTAGCCGCGATTTGTGTTGCATGAAATTGACTATATTCGAGAATACGGCGATTGAAAATACTAGAGTTGTACAGATCCAAAAAGGTCCATAGAAATCTGGTCTACTCTGAATGAAGCTCTCTATGTAGGAATAATGTCTCAGTCTCCTAGAGCTACTATCCACTTGATCGCTTGATACAGGTGAAAACGTATCATCATCTATGATCAATCGTTGATTGTCGGTCAAGGGAGCTGTTGTCTCAGCATTGCCTAACTCGCTCGAATTTATAGCTGATTTCCTTATCGGTAAGGCAGACCAAATAATCCTTTGCAATACGTCGTCTGTGGTTACATTGAAGTACTGTGCCAGGAGTCCAAGACCCCAACCACCACCTCTCTGATGCTTGCTACTACCCTTCCCAGCCAACCAGACGAACGGCTCCAATGTTTCGCTCGCCGTACCAGCTGACATCTGGTCTGATTGTATTCGAGGGAGATTGTGGATAACACTGGAGGTTAATCTGGCGTCCCTGTTAACTTGTGAGATGTCAGACGTGACTTTACTCAGCGACGCAGTTTTGACTGGAACCTCTGACTCGATCCCATCTGCTCCGCTGTTGGCCGGAATGAAATCCTGAAAATCCAGATCCAAATTAATGGACGACATCCTTGTCAGCAGGTTGGTGAGTCAGTCTCTATCGAAATCGATCAGACATATTCAATCCTATAAGTTAATTAGCTTGGCCTTCGTGGTCGATAGTCTAAAACGCCATAACAGCAGCCCGCCCACATGATGCATCGTGTACGCGTAGCGTTCGTGAGGCCGAAACAGAATGCAGGCAACATCTGTTATATCAAGGGAAAAAATCACAACACTGAGTCCTCACCTTTCAGATCGTGAACCAAGTTATGATCGAGATGTCTTTTTAGCTCAATTATGAGTTACGGTTTCACTAACTATTGTTGTGAGTGGCTTCTACGCAACAGTCGCAACTATTCATCTCAACAAAAAGCTTTAGAATACCTGTGCCTCTACCGGTCCCTGTCAGATATCATCTCATGTCACTAGATGCGCCGGACAAAACAGACAGACCTGAATTACTCCCCAACGTCCACAAATCAACCCAATCATGCCGAGAGAAATGATAACACTTCAACTAGGCCAATGCGGCAATCAAATCGGGTTCGAATTTTGGAAGAAGCTTTGTGCGGAGCATGGCATAAGCCCTGACGGAGTTTCCAACAGTGTCATTAAGCAGACTGACAAAGAGAATTTCGAAGAGAACGACAGAAAAGATGTCTTCTTCTACCAAGCTGATGATAACCATTACATACCAAGAGCCATACTTATCGACTTGGAGCCTCGTGTTATCAACACCATCAAAAACACAGCTTTTGGAAAACTTTATAATCCTGAAAACATATTCTTGCACAAGGACGGTGGTGGAGCTGGTAACATCTGGGCCACAGGATACACCTGCGGCCAAAACATTGAAGAAACCCTTTTCGATATTATTGAGCGTGAGGCAGAGGGTAGTGATTCATTGGAAGGTTTCCTGTTGTGCCACTCGATTGCCGGCGGAACTGGTTCAGGGCTGGGATCCTATATGTTGGAGAAGTTAACCGAGAGGTTTCCAAAGAAATTGATACAAACTTACTCGGTCTTTCCGAATCAAGACAACTCAAGTGATGTCGTTGTTCAGCCCTACAATTGCATGTTAACTCTGAAGCGACTTATTTTGAACTCAGATAGCGTTGTAGTTCTAGATAACACTGCTCTTGACAGAATTGCCACCGACAGATTACAGCTCGAAAACCCAGACATAGGTCACATCAACGCATTGATATCAACTATCATGTCTGTTTCAACTGCCACACTCCGATATCCCAGCTACATGAACAACTATTTAGTAGGACTAATTGCGCCCCTCATACCCACACCTAGACTTCATTTTTTGATGACTGGCTTCACACCGTTGACGACGGATTGCGATCAGACAGCTGTTAGGCGCACAACTGTGTTAGATGTAATGCGACGACTGCTTCAACCGTCAAACATGATGGTTTCAACGCCCCTAAACGATAGAAACTCAGGTCATTGTTACATAAGTATTTTAAACATTATTCAAGGTGATGTTGATCCTACTCAAGTACACAAATCACTACAACGAATAAGAGAAAGGAAACTAGCTCAATTTGTACCATGGGGGCCAGCGGGCATCCAAGTCGCTCTGTCCAAGAGATCGCCATATGTTCAGACTGCTCATCGCGTATCTGGTCTCATGTTAGCCAATCACACTTCAATTGCTTCGCTCTTCGAGCGGACGTTGAGCAGCTTCAATCTACTCAGAAAAAAGAAGGCTTTCATGGACAAGTATAGGGAGGAGAAGAACTTCGAATTGTTTGAGGAGTTCGATTCCGCACATGATGTGGTCAAGGAGGTTATAGATGAATACCATGCCGCCACAAAGGCCAGTTATGTAAATTACCGAAGATAGTCGGTTTATAAATTTGAATTTATTTACTGATATGATTCTGGAATCATGTCTTACTTTCTTTCAATTTCAACAAGATGGACCTCATTCTACTTGTGTCTTTCACGCTTTTTGGCGACTTAAATCCACAGAGATCAACAACCTTATCCCACTCGAGGCTTTCACCGGCATCGTCCTCCTGAGGTTCCGCCCTCTTTCTGTTCTCTGCCTTGATCGAGGCTATTTTTTCCTGATATTTGACGTACCACTCCTCTAGTTCCAACTTAGCCGCAACCTCCAGCTCTTTATCACGCTCCTTCTCTTGTTTGTCCTTGGTTTCGAGATCCATTTTGATGCTAGAATGACTCTGATGTTAATACAATCGACCGATGGTGTGGTACCAAGGGAATATAAATTGGAATCTACACGGCGGCGTATTGTGAACGGAGTTGACGGGGGCCTTCAGACTTGCGCACCCCCACCCTTGAAGCAGCTGAGCTTGCAGAAGGTCGCTCTCCGTATTTGCGCCATCGAACTCGCAGAAATTACCCGATCGAAATCTTTCATCCAGATATATATACCAACTTCTAGAGATCGAACCATGGCCTACCTGATTCCAAGACTCTTAAAGCAGCGCTCGGAGGGATTAGCGCGCCAGATCTTCAAGACTGACGGCTACAACAGATACGGACTCTACCACGATGACATCATAGGCGGGTGCTACAACAATGTCGATCCAGCCGTCGCCGAAGCCCAGCGTCGCCTCATCATCGATCAGCCCGATTTACACGACCAGAGGGTCTACAGGTCATTGCGTGCAAACCAATTGTACATCCAGAAGAAAACTCTTCCCCAGGAAGAATGGGTTAGCTTCGAGGAGGACATGACCAAGGGCAGATACTTGCAACCCTATCTAGCTCAAATTGCCCAAGAGGAGGAGGAGAGAAAGGCGATCATGTCAGAGGAGTAGATAGTGTTGGATAAATATTGTTGAATTGTGCACCTCAGCTGCATCCCGCAGCCCATTCAAACGTTATGAGTAAACAATAAGAGAATAAAAATTACATTAATAACTAGTCTACACGGCTATCTATCTTGTTGACGTGGTTGACACGATTCATTGACAGATATCACCATGGTAAAGAGAATTCAACGGTGGCCCTTCATCTCAAGTACTGAGGCGTGTCGCAGAAGGTTTGTTGCCTGAGAAACACGATGGAGCGAAATCGTTAAAACCATTGCATTGTATCTGTTCTTGGCTTCTCGGACCGGGCTGCACGCACCCGGAATTTTTGACAACGCCTATTGCAGAACAATTCAACCTCGAGTGCCTGTGCGCACTTGTTCATTGCATCCCCGTTGCACCACTTATTGCATATCTAATCCATTCCACCATATTCCATCAGGGTACCTGTAGCTCTATGATCGACGACGATCATGAAGCCAGAAGCCTACTCAAATTCACTATTGACGAAACTAAACAATCTAATCATCGCCTTCAGTTCCATTATGACATTCACGATTTGATTGTCAAAGTCGATGTCAATGTGTTCACTCAAATGACCTGCCATCAATCCTCTTCTCCATCATCATGGATCTCCAACACTTCAATACTCCATTGGGCCCATACAAAGATGACGAGGATACTGGGAGCTACCAGCTCGCAGTTAGTCCAGAAGTACCGGATGACGGACTTACTGCTGATGGTAGACCACGTGCCATGAGATTGACCTCGCCCATCTCTCCGACAAATCAACATATATACTCAGGTGATGATGCCCTTCATCAGCATTTATTGAAAACATCCGGCGCTAGAGTTGCACATTCAAGATGGAAGAAGGGGAACAATCTGGAGGAGTTCAAAAAGGAGGTATCGTTCAATTACCACAAAATTCCATTAGCTCAGCTGCTAGAACAACTACAAACAGATCCTTCGAATGGACTAACGTTGGAGCAGGCGCACGAAATATGGATTCGTGACGGCCCAAATCAACTTACCGAGGTCCAATCCTCCTCTAGATGGGTCAAGTTTTGCAAGAATATTTTCGGTGGCTTTGCCACCTTATTATGGGTTGGTGCGTTCCTATGCTTCTTTGCATATTCTATACAAGTGTCAACAGCAGAGTCTGTATCTCCAGACAATCTCTACTTGGGTTTAGTACTAGTATTTGTGGTTGTTGTTACAGGAATCTTCTCCTATTACCAGGAGGCTAAAAGCGATCAAATCATGGAATCTTTCAAGAATCTTGTACCACAATATGCAACAGTTATTAGATCCGGCGTCAAACGTAAGATACCGGTGGACGAGGTCGTGCTCGGTGATCTAGTTGAAGTTTCCTATGGTGACAGAATACCTGCAGATTTTCGTGTGATAAGAGCATCACAATTCAAAGTCGACAATTCCTCTTTAACTGGCGAATCTAGACCACAGGCTAGGGTCATTGAGCCAACCCATGAAGAACCACTAGAAACGAAGAATCTAGCCTTCATGTCAACAAATTGTGTAGAGGGCAAGGGAATGGGTATAGTTATAGCAACAGGTGATAGATCCGTAATGGGTCGAATCGCAGGTTTAGCCTCGCGAATACAGATGGCCCAAACACCAATGGCTCAAGAGATTGAACACTTCATACATGTCATAACATCCGTAGCTATTGCCACTGGGGGTGTATTTTTCATCCTATCGTTTATGTTGGGCTACAACTGGCTGGAATCTTCTGTTTTCCTGATTGGCATCATTGTTGCCAATGTTCCAGAAGGTCTTCTACCGACAGTATGTGTGGCACTCACTCTAACAGCCAAAAGAATGGCCAGGAAAAACTGTTTGGTCAAGAATTTGGAAGCTGTCGAAACACTCGGGTCAACCTCGGCCATATGCTCAGACAAGACCGGGACATTGACCCAAAATCGAATGACTGTATCACACCTCTGGTTTGATAATCGTGTCGTTGATGCCGAGACAACTGTTTCGGGTCCAGTTCTTGTGTCAGATGACATCGATAAGGGCCTACGCTTATCCGGTATCAGTGAAGAGGGCATAGGCGACAAATATGGAAAAATCGCATTTGACACATCCTCACCTGTCTGGAAGAAGCTGTCCAGATGCGCTTGTCTATGTAGTCGATCTGACTTTATCGGCGATCAGAATCAAGTGCCAATACTAAAACGAACATGTAGTAGTGATGCTTCAGAGGCTGCTATCCTCAAATGCATGGAGATCAACGTAGGAAACGTTATGAAGTTCCGGAAAAAATATCCCAAGGTAACTGAGATAGCCTTTAATTCCACCAACAAGTACCACATCACAATACACGAGCTCGTAAGTGAAGATGACGACTTTGAGAATTGTGATTATGTCCTTTGCATGAAGGGTGCTCCAGAAAATATATTGGAAATGTGCAGTACAATATTGAGCGAGGGTCGAGAAGAGCGAATCGACGATCGTTGGTCCAATCTGTTCAACGCTGCTTACTTGGAATTCGGAGGGATGGGCGAGAGAGTCATAGGCCTATGTGACCTCCCTCTACCTAGATCGAAATTCCCCCGCGGTTACGAATTCGATTCAGAACGTATTAACTTCCCGCTATCAAATTTACGCTTTCTGGGCCTCATGTCGATGATTGATCCACCCAGAGCTGCCGTCCCGGATGCCGTATCAAAATGTCGTACCGCAGGAATCAAGATAATCATGATTACAGGCGACCACCCAATCACTGCAAAAGCCATTGCTAGATCTGTTGGAATCATATCAGACACTTCAGAAACTGCTGAGGAGATTGCGGCCAGACTGGATATCAACATAGAGGATGTTGCAAAGCACCAAGCCAAGGCGATTGTGGTTCATGGGCAGCAGTTGCGAGCAATGAGCAGTGATGAGTTGGACGATATTTTGGCTAATCATGACGAAATAGTATTCGCTCGAACTTCACCCCAGCAGAAGCTCATAATAGTAGAAGGTTGTCAAAGACTTGGACACATCGTCGCTGTAACTGGTGATGGTGTCAACGATTCACCCGCTCTCAAAAAGGCTGATATTGGTATCTCGATGGGTATAACAGGAAGCGATGTTACAAAACAAGCAGCTGATATGATTCTCCTGGACGACAATTTTGCCTCGATCGTGACTGGCGTTGAGGAAGGCCGAATAATTTTTGACAATTTGAAGAAATCGATTGCGTACACTCTAGCTAGTAACGTGCCTGAGCTAGCTCCGTTTCTGATGTTCATCATCTTTGGCATCCCACAAGCTCTCGGAACTGTCACAATACTTTGTATCGATCTAGGTACCGATGTTCTACCAGCTATATCACTTGCATATGAGAAGGCTGAGAGTGACATCATGAAACGAAGGCCAAGGTGCGTGAAGAGCGATAATTTGGTAAATAGCAGATTGATATCCTTCGCATATTGGCAGATCGGTGTAATGCAGGCGGCCGCCGGTTTTTTCGTCTACGCTGTCATCATGATGGAGAGTGGCTTTTGGATGTCTAGGTTGCTCAATATAAGAGTTTTTTGGGAATCAAAGGCGATAAACGACCTAGAGGATAGTTATGGCCAAGAATGGACCTATAGCGAACGAAAGGTTCTCGAATATACCTGCCACACGGCCTTTTTTGTGACCATCGTTGTGGTCCAATGGTTTGTGCTTTTAGTTTGTAAGACAAGGAGAAATAGTCTATTGCAACAAGGAGTAGACAATCAAGTATTGAATTTTGGCATCCTGTTTGAGACAGGTTTGGCTATATTTTTATCTTATTCACAATGGACTTCATCAACATTAAGGATGTACCCATTGAGGTAAGTGCAACTCTCTCGAATCATCCCAACCTCCTACTTGTGTGACGCGTTGCTAACGAGAGAGATAATTTTCGCCAACAGGTTCGAGTGGTGGCTCTGGCCGATCCCGTTTGGAGTTATTATATTCATTTACGACGAGCTGAGGAAGTTCATTATCAGACGACAGCCACGAGGTTGGGTAGAATCGGAAACATACTATTGATAATCAGTCCTTTAAGACAATGTTGGCTAGCTAGAATTAGACTGGGAGCTGCTCAACTTCATGAGATTTAAATTACATTTGGAACTATCTGATGGAGCCACTTAGATTGCACGCCCGTTCTGGCGTTAGTTTCAAGATGCGGGCCTTCACTCTATCAATTGTTCGCGTTTGTTCCTAACTCGATTGTCCTGATGAAATAAACGAGCCTCACCACGTATGCAGCGGTGCTGCGGACATTCATCCCATCAGGTCATAACTATGGCTACCAACTAGCAAATTTTCTCGACTGCCGAGCCAAGCGGATATCAATCTGTATCTGACTGATACAAGCTCTTAATACGAGCTCTGAAATGCTCAGATGATAAACTCGGAAGCTGGTGAAGTCTCTACGTGATCGCTCTGTGCCGCGTAGAGAGATATAGCCGCCCTACTACAAAATCAGGGTTTCCTTTTGGCGGCCAAGATTAAAGATTAAGTTCCGAGCCGCGATCGAATACTTGATTGATGCCGGATGTTATGACATAGGGTCGTCAAAATAATGTGCCTTTCAATGCAGGATAGATTCGCGGACATCTTTGGGGGAAACGACTCAAGTGTGAGCAAATTTAGTTTTGCGTGTCGCAAATCGCTCGAAGTGCCTCCGGTCCGTCGGCCTTCCTCTATCTTCATCCGCCACCAAACGTTTGTTGTCGCTCTCCAAGATATCTACTTTTCTCATCTCTGTCTTTATCAATATCATAACGCCGCGTCGGCCGCCCCAAGTTTTTAATTAATCATATCTTGATCATAAGTTCAGCGCTATTCGGCCGAGCCCCAAGTTTATCCCTCTTGATCCTTGCTCCTGAATCGCAACCCAAAGGCTGTAGCAGAATTGAGGGCGGCGCACTCTCAGATCATCCTCACTTGCTAGGCGCTCAAGCTGAGATTTAGCGGCGAAAATTGTCTCTTGGATGAACCAAGCTCAGGGATTGCATATCTGTCGAGAGATCTAGTACGTTATGTATCAATGTGTTGCAGCCAAGAGTGATTATAATTTCTAAATCAAGCCCAAAATTTCATTGGCTTGTGTCGGACTCTTGATACATTCAGTGGTGCACGCCGAAATTAACTCCTAATGCAATTTGAGAATCATTTTTAGCTTCACCTAACAATAGTTTATGGTTAGATTGCCGACTAATTTGGTCGCCATTTCGCCAGCATCGGCTGATTTCCCCTCTTGAACTTGCATCGTTTCATTTCCACCCGACTTCTTGTTGGCTCTTTGGATGGAACATTTGGCTATATTCGCAGCGGAGTTTGTCAGTGATTTCTGAGAGTGCGGATTGTGATTGTCGATCTAGTTTAACATCTACGAGCAATGGGCAAGAATAGTGACCGTTCAAACAAATCAACCCTGGCAAAGGACCAATTGGGTGATAGAGATTTTGACAAGTTGGTTGTTGAAACATCACACAAAGTGATACAGAACAATCTGATAGATCCATCCAGTCCTGAGCCGTCTCTGAGAGTTGGTGCCGGCTTGCTGGGCAAGATCGCGCAGGAGGCCCGGATTCAGCATGAATCGCGTCTCATGAACGACTACAACCGATTGAACCAACCCAAAAGGCCAATGAATGCCTTTATGGTCTGGGGTCAAGCAATTAGGCGCGAACTTCATCATAGGTTCTCAAACGTTCAGAATGCACTACTTAGCAAGGCGCTGGGCCGAGTTTGGAGGTTAGTTCCAAGTTGATGTCCCAATCACACAAATCTAGCTCGAATGCTCTACTGACCCATTGAAGTAGATCACTGGAACCGGCTGACAAGGAGCCTTTTGTGCGGAAGGCAAATCTTATCAAAGCGGCTCACAAACGCGACTATCCAAATTATAGGGTGAGTTTACAAGTCTAACCAAGCGCGCGCAATCATTTACAGACCATATTCTAAACCTAAGTTCATCACACAATCAGTATCAACCCAGAAGGATTCAAGAACGACGATCGAGGAGTAATATGCTTATCGGTATCAATCTGAACCATCCGGTCACCCAACAACTGAGGCAAACCAATTGCAATATGAATAGAAATTTTGGGTTAGAAACAAATCAATCCGCTCAAATTTGGAGAGACCAATATCATGATCAGCAGGCGCCTAACAAACACAAGTTCCTCGATCTGGAGAGGACAAATGCACGAAGTAGAGCTGAATTGGTCGATGATATGGTGAAACAAGCCGATGCTGTGCAAACTTTTGAGTACCAACCATATCCGGCGGTTGAGTTAGTGTTCCCAGATCCTTCACTCCAGCCTGTAGCTGATGGTGGAAGACATATGAGTGCTAATCCAGGATGTCATGGTGGATACTATCGCGAATTTAGTATCCACCACAGCCGGCAAGCTTCTTGTAATAAGCAAGCAGTAGAGGTGAACTACCAGCCGTACAACAATATAGCTTACAATATGCACCCGCAATACCATCAACAGCCACCATCGCAGGATATGCAACAAACCGACTTGGTTGAATGTAACGTTAGCAACAACGGTATCTACTATCCACCAACTATAGCAGCCCCAGACGCTACCAGAATCTACGATATACGAGCAAGACATAATCATACCTTCAAGGCGCAAGGCATTGATGCCATTAATCATCATTTCGAGTACAACAGTCATGTTATCTGAACCACAATTGAGCGACGACGGATCGTTCTATCGCGGGAAATAAAAATCCCAAAACTGTGCACACTTCTAGCTCGGTAGTAACTTATATATCACGTTATTATTGTGTCTTGGTGGTTTGTTTCATTTGGCTTATATTTAAAATGTGTGCTAGGGTGATCGACGCGATGAATGTGATTGCCTGAAGTGCAGTTCGATTTGCCAATGCCGTAGTGCAAGAAGGGGTGTGGTCTAATTTATTGATAGCGGTAATAATGATAATAGTTGTATTGATCATTGTGGATCTGTGAGCTCACGAATGCTTAAGTCTTTTTCTAATTGGTCCTACTCCGGGAATTTGGTGGGCTAGCGCTCTGAAAACTTCAGCTACAAGGTGTGGGTTCTCTCTCACCATCCTATTCCAGCCATCGGTTTCAATCACCTCCGTAGCATGTCTTTAAATCGTGGGGGGCGAGATATTTTGATCGTTAGCAACGTCTACAGAGGTGCGTTCAATTACGGCATGGGGGCAGTGTACTTACGTGCTGATGAATTCAATTGCTTGGTTCTTAAGTTGAGCGGCATTGTACAAGTCAGCCAATGCCAATATTTCGGCCACTGAATCTGCCGATAGGGTCTTGTATAAAGCTTCCTCGCAAATCAATTTGAGTCGGTCTAGTTGGTATTTGTTGGCAGCTTGTAAAAGTTCAATTGCAAGGTGCTGCTCTTTCTCTTGCTCTTTTTGGTCTTTGTGTTCCTTACTTTGCAACCTGGGTTCTAATAACGATTTGCCTGTATATATAAACCTTAACATTTCTTGTAGAACATCTGGGTCGACGTCGGGTACTTCAACTCTATTGTATTTTGTTTCTTTCATATCATGACTAAACATTCCCCTAAACATTGGTGATCGGGCCGCAAGGATGGCTTTGTGGGCCTTGAACTCCCTACCGTTTGCGTAAATAGTTACATCGCTAAATTCTTGACTTCTGAACAAGTCTTCTAAATCATCTGGCAATCTGCATGTAGGAACTCGCGATTGGAAAGGACTTACTTGACCCGAGTATTCTTTAGCCTCTGTAACAACATTAACTTCGCAGTATATTGTTAGCTTGTCGTCGGGTAGCAAGCCACTGCTGTCATCTAGTAATAGATCCCTCTTCACAAATTTCTTGAAGCCCCAATCTTTACCTGCCACGAATCTATATGCACGCTGACTTTCCATTATTTTGACCTCCTCTCGTTTAGCGTTTAGTATAGAGAACTTGAATTTTGCTCTAACTTCGCCCTTAGTCTCGCATTTATGCAATAATAAGTAAAGTGAAAGATAATCTTTGCTCTCTTCATCTAAACCTTTGGGATTAATTCGCAGCAGCCATTTTAGTTTGTCATTTGTGCCAGCTGAGAATGTTGAGCTCTTAAGTACTTCGCCCATTTCTTCGCGACAGAAGCTGAAATTGCTAATAGTCCACATGTAACTAAATTTGATGACTTTAATTTGGGTAAGACACCAATTTTCAGCTACTATTGTATTTGGAGAGTCACCGCAAGACATTGATTGATGTTGCTGTGGCTGAGGTGGAGGCGAATTAGATGGCGCCGGCATGATAGTTGCCATTCTGAGATGATGGAGGTGAATGGAGCAATCAATAATTTTGTGTTTTTAAGCGGCTGCTGATCAGCCCGTTGATAAGGACCTTGCGCTCCCCTGCTTTGGGGTTGAAATTTGTTTATGGCGAGTGAGTGTTGACAGAAATTTTCTCTCCTTAGGCGAGATGGACCTGTGGACAAGAGCAAAAGCTTTGCCCTTCTCTAAATGTGTGTGTATGTGTCTCTCTCTCTCTCTTAATCTCTCTGTCGCTTACACGCCTTTCGGACTAGTTACACCTATCTACTTTTGTGCACTAGATTTGTTTTCTTTTTCTCAAGTGTGATGAATTATGCTGCGATTGACAAGGAAGATGCTGCCGCGCGATGGCATTGGTTTTGCTCGCGGGTTTATGGGCAGGGAGGGCTTAGAATTTCTGGCTGAACCATACGATTGTTTTCGGCTGGAACTTGGTGCGAAAATTGTTGAAAAATGCCCATCCCATCTACTATGCTAACAATATTCACTAATATTATTCTGGGCCAGCGACTATTGGGGACAAACTATAAGTTAAAACAATAGGCCTGAACACCAATCAGCATAGCCTTACAGTCCGCCTGGCCGAGCTGTTCCTTTGGGCCCTCTTTTGCTCTAGGGCTAGAGGATCGAGTGTTCGGATGGCGAGGAAGCCTCGGCTTTCGCGCAAATAATGCACCTCTAATCTTGCAACCTTTCTCAAGTGGACCCCAAAACGCTCTTGCTAGCTCGGCCGCAATATTGTCTGAGCCAGTGCGATGTGCGGCCAATTAGTCTGCTCTCGCTCTTGTTAGTGGATCATCTGGACTAGATGGCTCATACAATCTGATCAAATCCAATCCAATAGAACACAACTCCGTTGCGACAACTCCTCTCGCTGCGACCTGCGATTGCCTTTGAATCTGACGCTCCTCTTCCCCTCTCAGGCAAAGTCTCGCCCTCTCTCCCCATCGACGCTTTGCTTGCCCGAGTTCAGCGAGCGCTTTCCAATGCATGTGCCTTGGGACTTGCAATGGCGAAATTTTATGTGCTATGCCAATTCTGGGCACCCCGCCTGCCCGAATTCGTGTCTGAATGCGCCGATTGGGCTCTGTGAACTCCGTGTGCAGATCTCCTTCTGCGCTGGGCTTAAATTCGCTAACAGATGGTAAAAACTATCACCATTTCCCACAGTCTCCTCCATACCCGAAAGACAGCCCACCGCTCGCTGCCAGAGAGCGCTGCCAGCGGCCCTTTGAGTTAGGCCAACAGAGTCAGCCCAACTCGAAAGGCCAGATTTGTGTTAGGCCGAAAATTAGTTTTAGTGCGCCAAGCGAGTCGCACTAAAGCAGCGCTAGCGAACGGGAGCGGGCCACCAATGCCACTCCACTGCGATCGCTCGATCGGACACACTTCCACCCCCGCCTGCCGCTCCCCGCCCGAAACTCCGAGGGGGAAGCTCGCACAAGGGCGGCCGGCGGCGGGGTCTCGCGAGTTGGCGGCGTTGTTGGCTTGTTTTCGTATTTAAGTCGCAATATTATGTAACATACCAATGATTGTATGCGCACTACTTCTGAAGGGCTCTGAAGCCGCTGGCTCGCCAGCGAGCCGCCCTCCAGCTCACCTACTTCTCCCGCCTGTCCCTTCCCCCTCTCGCCGCTCGGCCTCTCAGCTGGCGCCCGCCCAAGCCTCTAGGCCGACTCTGTCTGCCGAGCTACAAGCTCGGCCAGCATGCGCAGAGCCTAAATTTTACCCCAAATAGGCGTCCTTGTTCGCGGGCGCCCGGTCGGGCTGACGCTTGGCAGGGGCGTGCCGGAAAGTTGGCCCAGTCTCCAATGGTGGCCGCAGCCGGCGGGCGAGAGTTGCGAGTGGGCGCGCCCACTAGGCTCGGCACCAATCTGTGTTTCCACCCGGGCGGCTGGAGGACAACGAGCGAGAGAGAAAGCCATAGAGGGGCAACAACCACCGAGCGCTTCATTTGCTCTCTTTCCCGCAACGGCGGCGGCCGCCGATTCTGCGTTGACGGCCGCCGCCGCTGCACTCAATTTCTGTGCCAGTTCATACTCATGATTGAGGTTAGGTTGGAGCAACTGTGCCAGCTCACCTACGTCCTTAAATGGGACCGCAGCCGCCCGATAGCCCACCAGGCAGGAGCCTGCCGGCCCCAAACCAGTGGCGACGGTATCAGTCTGAGGTCGCGAGAGCGCGTTGGCTGGTCAATCTGGGCCTGAAAGCGGGCGAAAGCGAGCACTCCAAGGGCAAGAGTGGTGCTCAGTTCGGCTAGGCCAAGCGATGCGCAAAACAATGGATGAAGCCGGCCAACGACAACAACAGATTGCACTCGGCTGCCAGAAGTCTGTGGGCTCGATCGGCGCCAACAACAGGCTGCCGAAGCTCCACCATAAGCCTGCCCTGACCCTCCGGTTGCGCAACCAGCGTCAGCTGCCGCGCTCGCATACTGTTCGCTTGTTGGCAGTCTTTTGGTGTGACTTTTAGTTGGTAGGCCACTGGTTGTTGGGGTTGTTGTCACTTTGGTCAAAGCGGGGAAATGCGGACGAGGGGGCGAGAGTGACCTCCGGGTCAGATGGAAAGCGCTCGCAGGCGCTGAACTGGCGGCTGGTCAACGCGGGTGAACGGGGGCCGTCATAGCGGCGAGGTGGATTGCCGAGTTTACGTGGACCGGCCAGCGTTTGGCTCCTCGCAATTCGGAACTTGAGAAGTGTAAGCGAGCCCAAAGGAGGAGGTCTGTCTGGCAGGTTCGCAGCCAGGCGAGTTATCGGAAGGTCGAGCTCGTGGATCAGAGGCCGCCAGGTAGATGAAGGCGAAGGCGCAGTGAGGATTCCAGTTGACTGATTTCTGCATGTAAATGTTTCCACTCCGCAAGGGAAGGCGAGTTGGGTTTGTAGAGTTGGCGGCCAATGGGCCAGACACAATGTGGGCCATGTGAGTTGGCTGAACTTCGTCTAGGCCAAGGTTGCGCTTCGAACTTGGCGTCAGCGAGATCGTGCGCGGATCTGTCTCGTGATGGAAGCGCGCTGGTTGGCCCTTTCGAGTCGCCACGTATCCGCCACAAGGGCTCATTAGCTTGCGCTTTCTATGGGCGGCATCGGGTGTTATGAAATAAGCGTACTTGCGCGCCCAGGAGCCCAGCCAGTCTTGCCAGACTTGATACGTCTGCTCGCTCGAGCTTGCTTAGTTTAGCCAGCAAAACTAGCGCCCTGTCTCGCCACCATCGGTTGTTATGCTGCCAACATGAGCCCTCCATGTACGCCATCCAGGAAAGGCCCTGCTGTTTTACCATCAGGCTTACGACAATGAGTCTCTATCTGAAAATTTGAGCAACACATGGGATTGCAACCGTTGGCAAGCTAGCGTCGTGTCGTCATTCTAACATCGACCACCTCCAGCTTAGACGAGAGCTTTCGATTCATTTTGGCTGCTTTGAGCAGCCAAAATGCCGTGCGATATGATGCACAACAAATTTGTCCGGGCTAGAACAACGTGCGAATGAGTCAGGTGGCATCCAGGAGCTCGAGAGACCAACCGATCAGCTGATTACAACTCCATGTGAGCGCGGCTGCCACACAATGTTGGACTAGACGACTATTGTATCTGTTCTTGGCTTCTCGGACCGGGTATTTTTACATAATCGAGTTGAGCATCTTTAAATAATCACTAGCCGCTTCGGGAGTTACTCCCGTAATGCCAGAGTAATAGGAAGCTTCCAGGCCTCTCTCATCAGCCAATAAAAGACAAGATATGTCTCGACATCGAGTGGGCGTCGTCTTAATCTGAACGCATCCCATGGATAATTTACATTTATTAAGATACTCTCGAGCAAAAACAATGTCGAGTATGTTGAGTCTGAAAGTGAAACCACTTGATGCAAACAACATCTTGCTCTGCAGAATCACAGGTGTTATTCTACATTCGTTTTGAGTTTGCAATATCCTTTAGGCCACAGAAAACTTCACTCAGCTAAGAGAGCGCAACTTCAAAGCTCCGATTTGATGAAAATCGCGCCAGAACTCGGCCAGACTCGGCAATTTCGTTGGGATATAGTGGATTGGCGCAAGGTAGAGTCAACAGTTGAAATTTCTGTTCAGCTAGAATCCATCAAGACCTATGGCTCGATTGGGAACCAGCTTGGATCTCGTTGAACCTGACCAAACTCAAACCAAGTCATCGAGATGATCGTGCAATACCTTCTCTGACCGCGTTTATCAACCGGCTAACAAACCTCTCTCAGAGTCTGTCTCTCCCTGCTCCTCTTCTCGGACCTTCTCTGCATTTTTCTCTTGTCCATCAGCTGGTCGCTCAGTAGAATTGGACTTCGCCATAATTTGGTCTAACAAAGGCACCTTTCGTGATCCCTCTCCAATATTTTGATCCAAAGCCTCTTGAATACCTTTGATCGTTTCTATGATTTCCTTGAGGTTAAGCTTGCCGAGCTCTATTTCGTTCTTTAGCTTCGCAAGTATAGATTTTGCTGCCGCGAATCTGGATATCACAAAGCCTAGCGACTTTGCTGCAACTTCAGACTCCAAGCCTGAGCTACCAAATCCAGGATTACCGCTAGCTGCTGTCCCTGTCGTAATTCCACCGATTGAGAGTGTTCCCGATGTCCTTGCAGGGATAAAGTTCAGAGGGCTCTGCAATGAGTCTCCCACTTTGCCAGCTGGCTCTGAATCCAAAACAGCGTCTTCAAGATCGCTCGTTGACGTTTCAGTGTTTATGTTGGCCAAAGGTTTGAAATTCTTGACTTTGTCAGCGAATTCTCCCATTGAACCTGCAATCTTATCGGCTACTCGAGCAATCACAGTTGATGCGCTCGACAGGGAGGCTCTCTCGTCTCCGATTGATGAACCCATCGTAGACGTAGTGGTGGCGATGCTTGGTTCAGCTTGACCCTCAAGACCCTGACTTGAGCCGCTAATCAAAGTTGGGTTTCTCAGATCAGCGACTGAACTTTGCGCGTTTGTCGCTGTTGCAGCAGCTGGGGTTGTGCTAACCTCTGCTGCAGAATCGAGCACCATAGTGTCCAGGGTTCGGACAGGAGTGTCGCCAGTCATTGGAACAACAGCCCCTGAAATGCCATTAACTGCCCCTAGACTGGTGCTGGTAGAGGGTACTATTCCTGAAGGGTGATCTAACAGTGGCTGCGGATCGTTTTGAGAGGGCAGAATTGGTGCGATAGCGGGATGCGTAGCCCTAGCTCCAGCCGAACTGTGAGTCGATGAGATGTGGTTAACTGCCGAAAATCCAGATGAAAGTACATTGTTAGACGCCAGTCCTGAAGCATGCGGCGCATGTCCAGCAACAGGTACGCTTGGAGATATGTTTTTGATGACCGTAGGCGTCGAGGGGCCGAGAGCTCCACTTGTTGCAGACGTTGTGTCGGATGGAGTACTGGAGGCTGCAGATGTCAAGGCGGGTACTGTTCCACCGAGTGATGCTCCAACGGACTGTAG